>Ga0302271_10000446_pt1 | contig 40482 bp, 27 predicted proteins | sample III_Bog_N1_1_FD_198767 | JGI IMG/M metagenome (GOLD analysis project Ga0302271, IMG submission 198767) | Peat permafrost microbial communities from Stordalen Mire near Abisko, Sweden - III_Bog_N1_1 | ecosystem: Environmental > Terrestrial > Soil > Wetlands > Peat | place: Sweden: Abisko...
GTAGAACTGGACCCATTATTCGAGAGAAATTTATTCGATTTCCATGCTTGTTGCATTGATTAGTATCGACTGACGGGATCACTTTTCTTGGGGATGGTTTTGAAACAGCTTCAAGTAGGATAAAATCAAATACACTTTGGTGAACCGAAAAATTCTGTCTATCATCCGCAGTCAAAAGTCCAATTTTGGTCATCTAAGGTTATATGAATTTGTTCCTTACAAATAATGTAAATTACAGAAATAGTCTAGCTAATTCTTTTTCTGAAACTGGAAATTTCACTTTTTACAGGGGAAAACACATACTAAATAATACAATAAAGAATCAATTGAAAAAGAGAATCTAATATTTCTAGATATCCTTTCAATTCATTTCTATAACCCTGGGGGAGTCCTTGGGATCTTAGGCTTAGAATCGAAGGCTTGTTCTACTATTACTTGTCCTTCAGGTGGCTAATTTTTTTTCAAAATAAAATAGTAAACAATCTTGAATCTTTCTAGGATTTATGAATACTTTAATTGCGGTATCGACTGGAAGAACTACACTCGGAGCTGATTTAGGCTGTTCTGCTTCAGATATTTTTTATTGCGAAGAAGATAGCTATGATCCTTATGCAGAAGGTTTTTCCTTTTCCTTATCTTTTGGTTTAGTTTTTTCCTTCTTCGGAACAGGATACGTGATTGCCTATTCAACATAGGACTATTACAGCAGATACTCATGCTGCTTCTAAAGCTCTTCAATTCTCTGTCTCTCTCCACCTGCTGGAGTTCTTAGAATCTTAGGTCTAGATTACATTTCTGAAGGTAAATCTAACAAAAAATGAATAAATCAACTGACCACAAATTCCCTCAAACAGCAGGAACACATTAAAACCCCCCAATAATTACTTCTGATTTCTTCTTCATTGAGTTGATTGATTGTAATAATAGGTTAAATTTCCTATTATTCTCCATTTTAAGTAGCATTACTTTTCGGTCTACTTACACTATTTGAATTACCACCTTAACTGTTATTATTACTAGTATTCTAATTTCTTTGCTATTACTAACTTGGCTGTTACGTTCTCGCAACATTGTAAGATGTTTTTTATGAATGAGAAATATAACTAGCCGACATTGAAGGAGTAGCTGGTCTGTTAAATGGCACATCCATATTCATACCTCGATGGTAACTGCTGTATTACCCACCTCCACCTTGAGTATTTGCAGATGATAACATTCTATTTTAATGTGATTCCATCATGATCTTCCTGCATTGGCTGAGTTATTTTACACCTTCTTAGCCTATTAAGCAGAATTAACCTTCTAATAAACTCTCACCGCTGGACTATTTTTGCTGAGAACTTTGATTATTCTCTTCATCTACATCAATCACATCGTCTGCTTATTCTTCTTCTCCAACTTCTTCTTCATCATCGATATCATCTACATCGTTGTCTTCTTCATTAGAATCACTTTCGTTCCCTTCATCTTGATTCCCTTGCTTATTAAGCTAATCCATGATGTATTAGATCTGTTTTGTGAATCTTTCGTCACTGGTTTCTTTTAAGTAAGATAGGATCTCATTCATCCCCATAGCGTTGGCTTATTCCCTTAAGGATTGCCGTCCTAATAGGGAATACAATGTGCCATTAACAAATGTTCGAACTTACATGTTTTCATGTTCGAGAAGGTCATTCAACACATTTAAGACTCCTTCCTTGGGATCTTCACATTTGAGTTTCCCACTGCTTCGAAGAGAAAGGTTCATAAACAGGGCTGTGGCATATTCGTAGGAGTATTCAGATAAAGTGTCTTTTTCGTCTCTAAGAGTCTGAACTATCCAATGGATTAGATCTTAGTTAATCATAACTTTCTAGGGTTTTCTACGGAGAGATAGTTTTTACAAAGCACCTAGCGCATGACGACGGGTAAAACTGTCTGATTTCTAGGAGAAAAAGTTAACAAAAAGGATATTGTGTTTTAAAAATTAAAAAACAGGTTTTAATATAAAAAGAGAAAAAACTCTACTTCTTTGCGAATGATGTCGATTAGCAAAGTAGCTAATGTTGGAGATTATATAAGATACGTTCTTCCATAGAAATCAGAAGCCATTGCGTTGATCAATCTCAATGCAAATCTATTAAGAAACAAATAAACAACAAATTTATTATCATTTTTTTTATTTTAGTTTTCTTCTTAAACTCTCTTTCTCTGCCTGTTTACTCTTGAATTTTGAGATTTTTCTTAAAGAGTCCAGCTTGTAAAGAAATATTCTCAGGGCTTTAGCATCCTATTACATCAAAATTCGCATAAGATATTATAATCTCTCTTCTAACATATGCTCCTCTTGCTTTTGATACTCTCCATCTGAGTGCTTATAGCAGTGTACAGCAAAGAACAATATCTTCTTGCTGGATGATAGTTGCCTTGATTTTGTTGAAATCCAATGCGCAATATGGGTTTACATATTGCATTGGGTTGGCATTATGGTCGTTGTTGTTAAACTAGAAATCTAAACGAAAAGTACAATTATTTAAAATATAAATAAATTAATAGGAGATCATAATGGAAGATATTAAATATTTACTGTTCGATGAAACGAAGTTAAGAGGCTGTGGACTGAGAAGATAATCAGAGTTAAGTTGATGTTCTGGATCGTTTATGAAGCTTTGCTTATCGAACTGTGAAAGATCTTGCGTTTGTGAAATCAACTCTTCGACGTTTGTGTTAAGGAAAATTTCAAATTTATCTATGCGATTCTGTATCGCTGCTAATGATTCTTCTTAGAACGCAATACCTTAAAGGAGATTCCCATCGATCATCTATTTTAACTAAATTATTCAGGGAAATAAAGGAAGTTGAATGATTAAGTTTTTGCTAGTTTATTATTTATTTACATTTTTGGATATTTAAACAAGTTCATTTGCTGTGACAATCCATTTCTGATGGCTTTCCACAATCATTTGTTTGTTTTGATCTTAATAAATCCTATTTTAGTTGAGTAGGATCATGTATCTCTCATTGAATTATTTAACTACATTAACTAATTCTCTATTTTCATTCTGTAGCACTGCAATACTATTATTCGATTTATCTGCATGTAATCCTATTGATTATTAGATATCCTTGCTATTGTTGCTATCATTTTCAAGTGTATTCCCATTATCTTTGTCTGAATATAAATAACTCTAGTACACATAGAAAAGCTAAGGAAGAGGTTGGTTATCGTACACAGAAGCTAAGAACTCATTTAGTTATTATCTAACATTTTCTATCCACTCATTCGTGAAAAGATGCTTCAACGCTGGATGCTCTTATGGTTTAGAAATATAAGGTAATGCGTAGAAATGCAGGAACTCACTTGTTTTAGAGAGTACAGCGCCACGAGTATCTAGATATTCCTTGAAAACTACTATACTCTCAGGGTCAACTTGAGAGGATCTCTTGAAAAATGGATGGATTGGGAAAATGAAGAAAAATATTTAAAGATAGAATTCCAAGCGGGTCACTTTTTCATCGCCTACGAGCATACTTAACGGCAGGAAGCGGTTCCATTTCATGAAGAATTATTCTCGTTATCCTCTCTTGAAATGCTAAATTAAGGAGGGAAAAAGTATGATGAGGAAAATATTATGAATATTTGTTAAGTTACTTCCATGAGTTGAAATTCATATCCACGAGATTGATCGTAAGGAGGAAGAGGTTATGTTAACTCATCTTGAAATGTGTCAAGAGTCTTGACCATGTTGTTCTTGAGGAGGTATTCATGAACAAGATTGTTAATTTATTCAAAAGGATAATCTTCTTAGATAATTTTCTCTGCAATCGGGATACGATGAGGGAGAGACTAAGAGAAATGCTAAGGATGCATTTGCTGTGATTGTTAAGATTATGTTTGCTAGAATTACTGCTATTGTTGTAGTCCTTTTTTTGGTTGTAAGACAGGCAAATGAGTAGGGTTATCAGAAATAGTGTTTGAATTTCTCGAGCGAGTGTTTCTTGGAGGAATCTTGGATGGTACAGGGGATAAAGAGCGATTCTAAACGGCATTGCGTTGGTTAGATAACGGAGGAGGAGTAACTACTTAGGAAGATGCACTTACTGGTTTCTTAGTTTTTATACTTTGCTAAGAATTTTACTTCGCTCCTTGCTGTCTCATATTAGCTACCTGGATTGGAAATGTTTTGGTTTAATTGATTGTGTTTTTGAAGAAAAAAAACTGATTTTGTTTCTTTGGAACCAGGTATTTCTCTTAATGATGTTCTGAATTCAATGAAATAAATGGAATGTATTTGAGAATTAAGTCTTCAATATGTAGAGCAGCCTCTAACCCGCTAAAGAAAGAAAAAATACAAATATTTGAGAAAAAACAATAATTCAATTGAAAAGAAGCAAATAAAGAAGTTTTAGTGTTTAAAAGATGAAAAAACTATGAAAAAGTTATTTTGTTCAATGAGTCATGTGTCTTGAGATTTCCATCAAAAGTAGCTTGAAGTCTGAAAATTAAAATCAAAACAATACATCAAAGAAGTCAATTTTCTAATGTACTCCATGTAAAATTTTTTTTAAACACCCAGGTTAATTTCAAAAATAGAATACAGAAACTATTCCTCAATTTCTTGAAATTATTGCTCATTTGGGAACTACACAAATATTTATGCTAGCTGAATTTTTACAAAAATACACTCAACTGTTAATTCATCCATTTATTACACTCTTTTATGGTTTATCTTTATTCTTTGAAACTTCTGAAGAAGGTAAAGAAAGGAAAAACAAATAATTCTATATTTTGTTCATTTCCCTTGAGATTAATGCTAGCAATCAATTAATGAAAGACTTGGCGTTTTATTTGTTTGAGTTCGTTGTTTGGATGTTGGACTCTATGTGTGCTGCATAATTAATTTCATTGAATCCTTTGGGCTTTTTCCTTGATTAGATGATAAATGTCTAGGTGATATTTCAGTAATTTCTTCATTTCTGTGTGTAGATTATGGTTTTCCTGCTGTTTAATATGTGAATGCGCTGACTTTTCTTAGAACATTTTACTTGTAGAGTTCAGCCATTTACATTTCATTCTCATAGTTCACAATCGTGTTTCGAGAGAAATAATTGTTATTGTTGTTGTGGTTGTGCATTGATGGTGGAACATATTAATGAGTTGCTGTTGTAACTGTTTATCCCATATTTTCACTTTCTTGGTATTTCTACATTTCCTGTGAAATTTATCGATTTATGCCGACTGGATATTCTGCTTTAAGCTATTGATCTTCCAGATGGATTTCTTAAACAGACGCGTTAGATTTCCCTTATGCCAAGAGTGTCAATGCGATTATATAAACAATTAGAATTAATTAATGAGTCTCTGAGGGCATTGTTTCATATTCAAATAACCAAGCTAAAAAAAGTGCAGCAAACGCTTCAGACATGATGGCAATATCTACTACAAACGAACTGACTCTCTGACTCATGGCTTAAAACAAATACACGCTTCCTAATCCAGTTAGTAGACTAATAGCTAGATTTAATGGAAGCCATTTTTCAGTAAAAACACCGAATATTCCGTCGATTTCTTCAAATGTAAAAGTGGAGTTTTCAAAGAAATATGTGTAAAGTCTAAGGAAAAAAGAAGCAGTAGTTGATAATAGTAACACAGCGAACATCCAAGGAAGCTCGTAAACAATGCTTTAAAGTGAATACTGATATAAAGCAGCACTCATAGCACCAACTAATGCGATTAACTCAGCTGACATAGCTGATGTATCTTCACTGGCTATTCCGACTAAAACGAATATTGCAAACACAGCTCCAAATAATTCAGTTTTATTTGTGTTATGGTTTTTCATCCAAATAGACAGTCCCGACTGCTAAGGTTCAGGCTGCTATTTTGAAGAAGATCCCTTGGCTGAGTCGATGTAGTTTATAGTAGTATTGTTGATAGGGTTTATTGTTGTAGGTAATGTATTGTTGCTGTAATTGTTATTAGATGTCGCGAATTTCGCAATCACCAGGAATAAAGGAAAGATATTGTTAAAGATATAAGCGTTAGTTATTGTTGTCTGGAACACAGCAATCGCTAATGTACCTATCCAAATTGAATAAAGAAATCCACATAACACAACGTTTCGGAGGTTCTTGATATTTAAGAGGTTCTCACGTGAATACAAACGCAAATCTTCGATTTCGTTGAGTTTTTCATCTCTATATTCCTTGTATACAAAGGGAATAAACAGGACAGATGTTAATAGCTATCTCCAAAATGCTCTGAGAACGAAATGACTGTCTGCCTCGATTTTCACCATTAAAAAACCTGTACCTTTAAGACCAGATGCAGTCACTGCTGCGAGGATTATCAACAAACTTATGAACACATTTCTGTTGTTTTCTTGGTCTTCTTCGGAGTTTCTGTCATTTCTTTCTAGTAACAGTTTCTTTATGCCTGCAATTCTCTCAATTCCTTCTTTACTTTGACTGCTTCTATCACTGTTGCTGTCTTATTGTTCTCTGTTTCTCTAAATAAATTGCAGTTGCTATTTTTGAGGTTATGGCTCAGTGGATTAAGAGAATTCTTATGTTCCAAGAGCCTTCTTCCCAACCAAGCTGAAGGTGTTCATAGGGATCTCAGAGTTCTTCCTCATATCGTCACCTTTATTCAATGCAAAACTGTAGGAGTTTTCTTCATTTTGAGTACTCATGATTTTCTGCTCTAAACGAATTTTCCTGCTTTTTTGAACTTAAAATAATCTGTTTCTGTGGGAGTATTTCAGTATTCTTTTTAATATTTTTTAGATGATTTTTATTCATAAAAACTCAAAGAGTTTGACTCTTTAATCAAGCGTAAATAGGACGTGCTTCTCTAAATTTATAGCCTAAAAACAGAAGTTCGATGTGTAAATCCGCCAAACAACAAAGAAACTTACCCCAATCAATTTTCTTATAAAAAATAGTAAAATATATTGCAATATAATCTTCCAATGAGGTTACATGTATTTCTCCTATTTCTCCTCTTTCCCTTTTTCAAATAAGAATAACTTAATTTTACATGAAATAACATAAAAATATTCGGTATTTGAATTGATTCAAACTCTTTGTTTGTTTTTATTGATTTGTTTGGGCTTTTAAGATTCTTTTCAGCACACTATTTCAAAAAATCTCATGGGATTTATGAAAAACTACTTGTAAAATCACAATTTTCTTGAAAAATAACAAAAACTATCTGCTTTAAGGGTCAATCTTTCATTTGGGCTCCTCCAAAAACGAGAAGTTGAAACAACTCTTTGGTTCTCATTACAATAATTGTTCATCGTTTGAAATAAACATCAAATGATTGTAAAGTTACAGCTCTTTTTCTAGAAATTCCTTGGGAATTAGAGTTTTATAATTACTTTTAGCCTCTTAACTTTTGATTAGTTTATTTACTTGAGTTTAATATTTTCTTTGATTTCAGAAATAGTTTTATCTTATTTATGGATGGATACATCATATGCTTCACAATTTATTGTTAAAAACACAAAACAAACACAATATTTATATAAACTACTGTGCAGTTATTCTTTCTATCCTTTTGGTTTTCTTAAAAAACTGCTAGAAAATTTAGTCAAAAAATGAGCTGAAAACCCCCTGATGCCTGATGGAGAGTTAATTATCAAATCAATTAAAAACAAATATGCATATTTTCTCAAAAGAATTAGTTTATTGATATGTGTGTTGAAAGTTATTTTCTAAAATTTTATGAAATGCTACATAAAATAACATATTAGCTTGATAAACTTGCTTAAATGAGTGGAAATTATTGAGACCAAGCACTCTTCTCTCAGATGCTGCCTTCATCTGGTGTGTCATCTTAAATTTTGACTTCTCCATATCCTTCAACTTTGATATCGTTGAGTCCGAGGATATCATTCTCTTCATAGCTCCTAGTGAAAGTCTCAGAGAGCACTCTTGGATCAGGATCAGGATAATATGGATTCTGAATGAAACTGTTATCCATTAGATCTCTTAGAATGATCTTGCAATCCTTGATTTCCAGAGAACGAACCTTTGCAAAATAATCCCACATTTCTTTCATTTTCTTCTTAAAATTGGAATCAGCACTGTCTCCTGCAAATGGATTTTCATTTCGTAAGTTATCCTCGATCTTATAAGGAAAATATCAGAGATTAAAACGGGAAAAAAAATAAAATAAAAAATATATTAATCTAGTCTTTACCTTTTCAAACAATCCTTCGACAGTTGTGTAGACACCACCTAAAGTTCCGAAATCCATCTCAAAGTCAATGTTAGGAATTTTTAAAGCACACGTCTCTGACTTGAAAAGATCTCTTCGGATGTCATCTTCACATGAAATCACCAAGGTAATTTCCTTTCCGAATTCGCTGACTTCTCCACCAACTTTGACTTCTGTTGATTTTGTTCCGCAGAATCCGCACAAAAATGACATAATAATCAACTCCTTAAAGTAAGGAATCGAAGTTGTGCACATCTTCTACTCTCCTTCGAGTCCACAAGAATGGCAAGGCACCTTAAACACCAAGGATTCTCCTTTGACATCCTCAGTGAGAGGCTTAGAAAAGTCCATCTTATGAGCATCATAATGGGTAAATCTATCTTTATGTTCTTTCTTGAGTAGCTCTTCGAGATTCTTATTTTATTCTTCCACGTATTGCTTTGCATTCTCAGCTGAGTATCCCATTTCTGCAAGCATTTCTACTGTTCTTGGGAGCTTATGGATAAACATCTGATGATCTTGATTTGGTGCGAATGGGTTCTTAATGAAGGAGTTTCCAGAAGGATCATCGAAGATAAAGTGAAAAGGGAAGCTATATCCATCAACGAGATTCTGAAGTTTCTTGATGAATGCAGCCATTTGCTCGAATAACTCTGGGTTTTTTTCTTTACGTTCATCTTAGTCACTTTGGAGGTCATCAATTGCGTTGGAGATGAACCCTTCAATTGTGTTGATGCTGCCTTTTTTGACGCAGGGAATCTCAAAATCAAGTTCAGGGATGCGAATCGAGCAGAACTCACTGCGAATGCAATCTCTCTTGAAATCTTCTGGTCTGATGACGTTTAATTCGACTCTTGTAGCATAATCGTTGATTTTGCCACCGAAAGTAGCTTCACTGTTCTTGTAACCGCAATGTGGGCAGTAGAAAGAAATCAAAATGACTTCCTTGAACATAGGAATCTTTGTCATCATCATGGTTGTTTCACCACTTTCGTTGCAATTCACACAGACACTCTCCATTACGACAGCTAAAGAGAAAAACAAAATGACAATAAGATAATAGAAAACAATCAAGGAATGAAGATAACTGAGAATATCTAAATAAAGTTAGTTTTCTTTTTGCTTACGCTCTTCGGAAGGAGTGATATTGTGGAAGATTTAGTTGCTTGGGTCGTTTTAGTCGATCATTGGAACGGTTGCTGGGTTTATTGTTGCTAATAATGTTAATTAGTATAATTGTATTTATTATAATTTTATTTTTGCCTCTCTAATATTGATCTTCCTCCTCTGCCTTTCAATTGGTTTTCTCCCGAATTAATTTGGTCAGGAATACTCTCTCTGAGCTGCCTAAATTTATTCCTAAATTGAAGATTGTGGTAGATTAATAGTTTCGTTGAGTTTTTTTTCTATTCTATATGAAATCTCAGTGACAATAGAAAAATAATAGAAATCAAAAAAGAAGCCAATGCTTTTTCTTATTGTCTATGAATAAACAATTTTCTTAGAATTTTGATTCAATTATGCAATTTACCACATATATTTAAAGAGATGATAATATTAGTCTTATTATTATTGTTTATCATAAAGCTATTTTTAGAATTAACGAGTTTTTTAATATATTCGGACTATTTAAAATTCATACAATACCTTTAAATAAGCTCATAATAACTATAGATATCTAGATTTATGAGTTCGATTGATAGACACAATAAAATTATGTTTTCTTTATGAAATCTGAGGGATCACAATAAGAAAAAAAATTCAGGAACATCTATGTATTTATTTATCTGTCCTGAGTGTTTTAGAAATAATTTGAGCATTATTGAAGATGCAACTGTTCTTCTTTATTTCTCGCTCAAAATAAATATTATTACTCGTTGGAAAAAATAAATGTAATAATTAATTTTTTTTCTTCTTCTTAATCACTAATAAACTACAATTAAGGAATCAACTCCCCTACTAAATAAATGGTTATCGAACTGCTTATTAATAATCACATGCTTTAAATTACTTGTTAATTAATTGATTAGAAAAATATTAGCATTTTCCAAAAATAATACAATTAATTATTCATTTTGTTTATTATTAGTCCAGCTGTGGGTTAAATTCAAATGGGTAAGGATCAATATTTCAGAAAAATTAGAAAGAAAGGAACAGTAAGCTGAATTCGTAAAAATCAAAGTCAATTTTGCTAGGTTTTTGGGAGTTTAGCTAAGCAAAATTTTGAATGAAAAATACTAAGAAAAATTAAAAAAATACTAAAACAGCAGAATCGGTTAAGAGATCTATCAATTGATCATCTGAAAGTGGAGTGGAGTTAGGGAGTTAGACATTCAGCAATTTAGTTATTCTTGAATTGAGTTGAAGACCAAAGCGGCACATCTAATCATAAATATCATAATAACTCCAGCAAAAAGTGCCGCTGTTTTTATGGATTTAGAGTAAACTGCTGTGTTCAAGGGAGATCCTCGGAATATTCTACTTTCTGTACAGCCATTTTGATTATTGTCTGTTTTTGTTTTCAATTCTTTTTGGGATTCTTTTAGAGTGAACGACCAGCGACTTCAAAGAGATCTAGAAATCCTCCACTTCATCCTTCAACTTTCAATAAGTAAGCACAAACATAGAGATAAATATTCTAATTATTATTTTTACATGTGATTTCTGACTTGTTTCTGTGGATATCTCCAACAACCAACCTAGAACGTTCAGTAACTTCAAGCCAGTTATATCAGACAGATAACAAAGTAGAAACAGCACAAGACAAGGAAGAACGCAAGGCAATCATAATAATAGAACTGCTATTGATAATGATAATCTTAGCACCAACAACAACGAAAACGGAATATTTTAGAATTCGTAAAGTTTATTTTTCGAAGACACTTTGAATACTTCTGAGATAAAGCCAGGGATGACATTAGATAAGTTTCTTGGTACTGGATTTAAAGCTCTTGATTGGAATAGCATCCCCTCTAGTGTGATTCAGCTCAAAACAAAAGAATAAAATGATATTTAACAGAATTATGTTCAGCGAAAAAATACGCGCTCGATTTCTGCAGTTGTGCATTCTTTTCAAGACAAAAATGAAGTCAATAACAGGAATGATATGAGGTTGAGGCAGGATACTTAGAATTTTGAGGAAAAATAGCAAGAATATGATAAAGAAATTGAGAATTATTATCTTGAAGAAGATTTTGAAATCCATGAAACGGAGGAAGAACACAATAGCGAATCGAATAGAGAATCATAAGTAGATTTACATATCAAGAGGTAATCAAAGCCAAAAGTAGATTATCTCAAGCAAAAACAGGTATTAAATAGGTAAAGGCGAATTATTATGATTATTTCAAATTTAGGTTACTTTATGATTTGAAAAAGCACTGAGAAGAAGGAAGAAGAGTCAGTTGAATTAGGAGTCACAGAAGGATCTGCTGACTGGGGAGAGGACAAACAAGCAAGAATTCAGATGAAATTAAGGGAAAAATACAGTAAAAAAACTAGACGTAAAACGGAGATATTGTAATATCTACCAAGTTTAACACAGAAGAATTAAAACTAATAAGGATAAGCAACATCACTGAAGAGGCTATAACAGGGAGGTAGCTAGTGTTTCAACAAAAATAGTAATAGTTAGCTTGCGTTCAATAATGAAGACAAGGCTAGAGAGGATTTCAAAGGAAATACTACGAAAATAACTACTAATGTGACTAAATAATATTTGAAATCAGATAGTGGACATATTCTGAGCAATAAAATAGATACAAATATTGCGACTATGCTAATCAAGTCGACTGCAACGACAACTACTACAACAACATAGAGAGCTAGAACGAGGAGTCTGATTGCTAGCATTTCTAATCGCCCTGGATAAGTTGAGTAGTTATCTCAAAAATATAATGTTTTAGGTAACAACAGGGTGAATTCTAGCTGTTGCAATTAGGCTAATAGCGCGAAGAGTAGTAACAATTCAAATCATAGAAATCTGGTATCCAAGGGAGGGGATATTTCAAGCAATTTATCTGAGTTTCACGATACGAGCTATGAATAGATTTTCAAAGAGAATTCTGAGATTTTGATTGAGAATAAATCAAAGGATCTACCAATGGAATTGCAAGATTAGAAAGGAGGATAAACAACATGCAATAGAGTAAGTACTTATAATAAAGATATTGAGAATGAGTAATAATTGAAGACAACGAAATAACAAAAGTTGTATGCAATTCGAAGAATTAACTAATCTTCAAGTCCGACATAAAAGAAAATGGTTGATAGAAGCAACTAAGATAAGAAGAAGAAATATTAGGCATTTGATGGGATTGAAGTGGAGGAATCATCCAAGAATAGTTGCTAAGTAAGTAAGGACAAGACTCCTAGAATAGATGAAAAAAGGAAAGGAACGGAGACAGTAGCAGGAACAATAAGAAGAACCATTTTAGCATAGGAAAACTGTGAAGGATTTGAGAATAGACATAAAAGTAGCAGTCATAATTGCTCTAGTTAATAGGTTGTCTTAGGAGGGAGAGTATCATCTAAACAGGGATAAATAGCTGATTTAGAGAAAAACAACAAATAAAAAGAGTTTTTCTCTAAATCGTTTCGCACTTCATTCTACAATGATCATAAAAGGCAAAATAGTAACTTACACACGCAAGAGAGTTCAGGTGTCCTAACAGAGGGTCCTTAATATTAGCAAGAATAGCTGATATCTAGAGTAGTTCCTTAGATGCAAATTCCGCTTGGATCTCGAAATAGAAGGACTCTAAATGAATTCTACAAATACAAACCAAATCAGCTGAATGAGAATCCACCTTTAGCTTAATTATCCTCTAATTATCTCTAATTCACTTAAATGGCAGGGAAGAAAGATGATTTAGTCTCTAAGAATACAGGTTATTTCAATTTCAATAGCCAAGAATGTAAGAAAATATAATATGATTACATAATAATGCAATTATTATTAATAAAGTAATTATTTAAAATAGGTGATTCATAGACGCTTGCAGGGAACAGCTGTAAAAATAATGATAATAAGTTAGATTCAGTTAAAGAACAACAGCAAAAATAAAGAATGGAGAGCAAAAGTAGTCCTTAGAAAGAAATAAAAGAGTCTGACAAGAAAAAATCTCAGCCGATATCACCTTAATAGCGGCCTTGAGATGCAGAAGAGTCATAATTTAAAAGATTTTCATTTTCTAATTTGTTTTTTTTCTATTTCATTCTCATTCGACTTTTGTCATTTTCAAGAATAGGAAATTTGACAGAAAAAATGTTTCATTTTTTTAATTAATAATCAAAAGTTCAATTTAAGAGGGCAGAAAACACATTTGCTTGTTTCTTTCGTTGTTATTAAACTTATTTATTTTAAGAATCTAATGCTAAAACAACAACAACGTACATACGAACAAGTCAACCTGACTGATAGAACTAGCAAATCAAAAGAAAAAATAACAAATAGATAAATGTATTTTTAATATGCATTTTGCTGTATTCGTCGTTTATTCTTGGTAGGATATTTCTGAGAGAAAAAAATGGAATTAAGAAAGATAAATGTGAGTGACTTTGACAACATATTGTCAGTTAAAGTCAACTAAGCTCATCAACGTTGATCAGTTCTTATCAGATTCCTCCTTTTCTTTGTAGTAGTCAGCTGAGTCAAACACCTTTTTCTGATTTTATATTTTGCAAAAAAAATAATCAATAATTGTCGAAAAGTCATCTTATGGGAGATCCAATAATCAGCTTGCTTGCATTATCTCAGAGGAAGGGTCGATAAAGTTAAATGAGCAAAGACATTCAATTGATATGAAAGATGACTGATGATTAAATGTGTTAAAATATTAGACTAAATAGGAAATTTATTTAAGTAGAAATTCATTTATTCGTTCTTACATCTCCATCCTTTTTAATGAGAGGTTTCTTCTTGCCCATTTTCTTCATTTTCTCCTCCATCATAGCTGCTTGCTTTGCCATTTCATCATCCTGTTATTTTATTCGTCATATGGATCAGCTTAAGATCAACTTTAAAACTAAAACTAGAAAAAAACTGACCATTTCTTCTGAAAACCTTGCGTTGAGGAACTCCTTTTTTTCTTTGATTCTTCCTAACTAAAAATTTGTTTTTTTTATTTATTTTTTTTTATTTAAAACGAAAATTGTATTCAAGTAGAGCAGAAACCTCTCTCTCTCTCTCTTGCTCAGTTAAAAAAGGTACAGCGTTCTCTCCCTTAAACTTATTAAATAAAATTGGCGAAACAGCGGGCGAACTATTCTTTTTATTGCGCCACAGAATTCACCACTTCAATAAAAAAATCTCTCTCATTTTTTAGATTATTTTAAATTATTATTCAAGTCTTTTCAATAAGGAAAATTAAGGAGACAAGCATTTTTCGTTAAGCTGGGTATTCTGTGTGTCCATAGAGACGACTCATGTTTGAATAGATTTTTATTAATTCAGCAAGATGGATAAGGAAAATGTAAAAGAAAAAAATGAAATTTCTTTAAGCAAAAGAACTAATTAAATAAGTTTGAAACGAAGATAAACAGAGTGAAAGAGATTAATAAAAAATATTTTATTGTTATTTGATAATTGTTACCACTATTTCAATTGAAATTGTTGTTGACAACAAATAATTAGGACAGTATTTTTTATTTTTTTCTTATTCCTAAAAGATATACTGATGACAAACTAACCCTCATCATGTATTCTATGTGAAATAAGTTAGATATATTAAGAGCTGACTCAATATTTAAGGAATTGTTTTTATGCTCTACCATCGTAGTTATGCAAGTAGGGATGAACTTTATAAAAAGTTATTTTTTATATTGTAGATGCAGCACTAGGCTGGGGATAAAAAACAGAAGGTAAAAAAGGTAGGTGAACTTTTAAAACATAAAGAAAAAAAGAAGGAAGAAAGAAATTACAGAAATTGACTGGGGAGAAGAAGAAGAAGATGAGGAGGGTTGAAAACAGAGTGCTAATTTTTCTCCAGAAACTGATTTTGCGAATTTCATATGAAAATCGAGGATTCGAAGAGAAGAATCGGATGGGGGGGAGGGAGAGAAACTAAAGTTGAGAAAGTGAGTGTTAAAAAGTTCGCAATAATTTAAAAAGCATATTGGGCAGATCAGCTTTAATTAAATCTTAATAATCAAACAAAAAAGTAGCCAAAATATTTAAAACTAGAAAAAAAGGCTTTTCATCATCGATTCTAGAGTGCCTTATCTCCTTTTGCTCAACATAAAGCAAACCACTTCTCTCTTTCTCAGTCTTTAATGAGTCAAACCCCAATGAATAATCAAACTGTGATACCCTAATCCAAGGAAGAACCAATCCATATTAATGATACTGTAATCACAACTACCCCCAAGAAATCCTACCCTCTTGCAGGCCACTTCCAATTCTTCCAAAATTCTAGTCATCTCATTAATCACGACAAAGAAAACAGCTTCCTGAAGAGTAACTCTCGACTCCATTTAGCTGCCTATGATCAAATGTAAATTCACATTGTAGTTTCAGATATTTTTAACTTTTTGTTCATATTTTCCAAGGCATGACTAACATTTCGGAGACAATTATCAAGGAAACTATGCTATCAACAGTGGAAATGTTCATCTATCAAACCCAATCTACACAAAGGATTTATTCTCTTCATATCCATTTTCTTCAGCCGCTGGATTCCAGTAGTACCCTTAGTAGATATCCTAGGGTAATAACAGTGCATTCCATAATCTCTACTATGGTATCGAGAGTGGATATGGATCGAAGAATTATCCTTCCTACCAATATGGCAATAATGCCCTTCAAAACACTGAAGGAAACAGCTGTTTCTTCTACAACAACAAAACTCCTTTGACAGGTTAGAAAATAACCTAAAACATCATCCTATAAAAATCAGAGTAGAGGTAAATAAGATTTTCTAAATACCATCTTTGTCTCTTAACGAATAGATTTGTAAATTAAAATCAAAGGAGATTGAATATCTCTACCAAAATTACTACTTTCATTTCAGATCCAGTTGTAATTAGATCAATTAATCCCCTTTTGGAAATTTAAATTTCTTGCTTTTAACACACCCTAAATCATTCACCAAGTTATGATCTCCAGTCTCCCCTTCCCCCCCCCCCAGAGATTTAAACTTTTCTAATTAGATAACTCGTATTTGAGAGAGTGAGGCTAATCGCTGAATTATTATTTTTTTTAAATAAACAGGTTGTAAAACGGACTAGGTCTGCTCGTTGATACTCGCTACCCAGGGAACTAACTCCAGCCTGCTGATTAATAACATAATACCTTAGGAATCCATGGAGAGGAGTAATTTAACAATGGTAAAAAGGAAGTCACTGATTTTAGCTTGAGTGCACTTGTAGGTATAGTAAGTTTTTCTGAGTTTGGAGCAGCTCCCTTAGATGGACTGCTAGGGCAGCAACATTCATAACCAGTTTCTGCTTTCTCATTAGTTACCGCTCCACCAATGATACCTAGTGCTTTTAACCAAAACAAGAGTGTTTCAGATGATCAAAATAAAATTAAACTCACTCCATAAAAGCGTATTGCGAAGAGTAAATCGAAATCTTTCAAAACTTCACATAACAATGCAGCATCCTCGCATATCTAATAACTGTAATAGTAGTAGCCAATTATCCAAGGAAATATTAATTTTAATACCTATCCTCATAGTCAGTCTTCATTTGAAAACAATCAAAATATTATGAATTAACCAATGAGCATGCATTAACTTAGGAAGAACTCAATTTTCAGCAGTTAACTCAAAGATACCATTGAAATTGGAGATAACCAAAGAGGATTTATCCCATCAGCTAAACGAAGCGCTCAAAAGAAATAAGGCTTCAAAAAAGCCACTTAAAGGTATCAGCAACACAATCTTTCTGCTAGGCATCTTCAATAAGAATAAGATCAAAATTAGCATCTTCCAATTCTTTAATTAAGCTCAGAAATGCCATTCTCTTCTACCTAAGAAGTTGAACCTTCCTGTGGTATTCTCCCTTAGGCTGAAAATGCACAGCTAGGTTTCGCTGCAGGAGTATGCCCAACTTACATAAATCCTACTGAAAATAAAGGACTTGAAGAAGATGACAACATGTCCGATGAAGAACTATTCTATGAAGAAGATGAAGAGGAGGAGGAAGATGACAACGATGAAGACAATGATGATCTTGATAACATCGAAGGAGATGAAGAAGCAACTCGAGTCGGCTAGATTTAGAATAAAAATATCCAAAAATCTATCCCTCGTAGTAAACCTAACAGAAGATCACAGAAGGTTCTGAGAATACACCCAAATGAAGGAGATCAATCTGGACAGGAGAAACGTGGAGATGATCCAAAACCTTGCAACTGCAGAAACAGCAAATGTCTTAAGAGATATTGTGATTGTTTTGCAGCTGGAATATACTGCTCAGTAGAATGTAAATGTGAAGAATGCCATAACAAGCCAGAATATGAAGAGGAAAGACAAAAAGCGATTTTAAAGAAAAAGAAACGAATCAAAGATGCCTTCCTCCCTGTTATCCATAACAATACACACATCAAAGGCTGCCACTGCAAGAATTCCCATTGCCAAAAGAAATACTGCGTTTGTCATCAAAACGGTGTTCTTTGCAGCTCTTTGTGCTAGTGTCTTGAATGTGAGAACAAAATAGCAGAAATCAACCAGCAGCAGCAGGATATTTAACTTTTCAATCAAGATCAGCATCCCTAATAGTATTAGCATTTGCAACAGCAGTACTTACCACAGTAATCATAATCATAATAATTCCATCATTTCCTTGATCAATAAAAACAATAATATTAGCAGATATTTTCAGATCCTAATGAGTAGTTCCAATAAAATCATTCAATTCCTTCGTTGCCACCGTTATCTACATTTAGCAAGCACTAAACTACTTCAATTTCCCCTGAAAATGAAGATCATCTTGGAGATCTAATAGATTTCCCTTCCACAATCAAGAAGAAGAGTGGTTCCAGCTTGTAGAAATAAGCTCCCTACGATGAAGATTTTAGCACTCACAAGAAACCTTCAAAACGGAGAGCTTTTAAAACGGCTGATCAGTAGAAGGCTCTTTAATTTTTCAACTAAATTTCTCCTGCCGATAGCAAGTACGCAACTACTCCACATTGATCGAAAAACAACTAAATTGAGCTCTCTCTCCTATTCTCTTTCTCTCACCTATAGAAACAAATTGCATGTCTCAATTTTCTGACAGTTCCAGCTTGTTTTTAATTTATTCCTTCTCCATATCATTTTATTATCTAATTCTTGTTATTCTTTTTCTAACATTCTGTAAGATTTAAGTGACAGTTATCTCTAGTATTCTAATAGTAAGATATTAAGAGGAGTTTCAAATAATCTATCAGCTTAAAAATTAGTTTTAAAGTCGTTTTTAAAAAGTTAGTTTCTTGATTAATTCTTTGGAGATTGAAGCATAAGACTATAGAAATTAAAATTAATTGAAAATTTTTGCATGGATTAGGTTCTTGTTATTGGTTGGCTGTTTTTTTTGAGATAAAGAAATTTTTTTTAATTAATCAGCATCTCAAAAATAAGAGGGGGAGAGAAGTAGAACAAATAGAACAAGATAATAAATTAATAAGTAGGATTATTAACTTTACAAAAAATGAGTGAAGAAAATCCAAATGATATTTCGTTTGCTCAACAAGAAATTGACGAAAACAGCAAGATCTAGTTCGAGGAAGCTAGTTTCTAAAAAGCTTAAGAGTACCTTGAGCGAGAATCTATCCTTAATAGGAGCTCTGATAAACCTCAAAAATTCTCTCTCAATTGTGATTTAAACGACCTCAAACCTTATGGTATTGGTTTGTATTTCTATTTCGATATCCTCAAGAAGACTGCAATATTCTTTTTTATTGCCTCCTTGATCTGCATTCCTACGCTGTACTCTAACTGTTCGGGAGGAGGTCTCGGGAGTTCCTCCAATGGAATATCAGCTATTTCGAAATGTTCGCTTGCAAATCAGCCAACTTTGTCCTTAGAAATACCTGCCAGTTCCGCTACGCAAACCGAAATTGATGCAGTTAAGGTACGGAACGATGCAAGAATAGCAACCTTCACAGATGATATGGTAGATCATTAATAAATTCATTTGGATTCAAATTATTTTAACAATTTAACTTTTTTTGGTTCTTCCTAAACAAAAAACAGAATTATCGAAAGGGTTATGTATGGATACCAGACTTGCTTTATAGTATACTTTTCCTATTGTTCCTTATCTACTTTAGAGTACATTCCAAGATTCACAAACATAAGTAAACAAAGGTAATATAACCTAGCAAATACTCCATCCAAATGATGGGATTCCCTCCCAATACAATAGATCCAAATAAAATCAAGAAGTTTATGAATAAAATTTACTACAAGGAGTTTCCAACGACTTAGGAACCTCCTCCTCCCTTAGTAATGGAGGTGTCATTTGCTAAGGATTTCAACGATACTCTGTATTTGCACAAGGTGGAGGCTAAACTCTTATAATAAATACAAATCGAGAAAAAAAAGCTGTAACTTGAAGGGGAGAAGCTGAAACTTGAAGGGAAAAACCAGTAAAATAAAAAAGTGATAAAAAAAAGTACTAAACTCTAAGAAAAAGAGGAAAAACTCTAGAAGATTAAAGATTAAGTCAATAAAAAAGTTAACAAAAAGGTAGGGGATATATTAAAGTATCAGTAATATCCTTCTTTATCAGCGTTCATAATATTCAACACATTTGAATAGAGGCAGCAGATGATTAAAATCTTCATTAAATACTCTCGTCCTCACTGGATTTTCCGCCATATCTTATGCTGCTTTAGACGATAAACCGAAAAAGAGATTAAATTCAAAAAGATCTATACACCAATCATAATCGGAGAAGTCGATCAACCTTCGAACATTAAATGGGAGAATCTAGATATTAGATCTAGTAATTTTTTAAAAAATCATTTTTGAAAATTGCTACAAATGTGTTTTATTTGTTGGTTTTTCAAGCCAATAGGGCATTGAGAAGTGTGGTGATTTTGTTAGTAGTGTTAGCCGTAATGTTACTAACGTTAGCTCTGCTGATTGCAGCAAATACTGTCAAACCAACTAATCCTGCATCTTGTCCTTCAAATGCTTATACATATCTTTAATCAATATCTACTACTGATTCAGAGGTTAAACGGTGCTATTGTCTATCCCTTTCAACTTCTGAAATGCTAGGTAACATTATCATCTAGAACTACTGTTGGGATATTTACATCGAAAATGTGAAGACGCAGGTACTAACTATTCTGACAACTCTTGCCATTGTTATCTCCAACATGATACTAGCAGTTACTCTCAAAAAGGTCTCTAAATTTCTTCGATACAAGACAGTATCTTCTGAAACAACTACATCAGCGATTCTCCTCTTTGTGTGTACCTTCATCAACACAGCCATCCTCACACTCCTTGTAAACAGATACCTTTCTTGTGCCAAGAATTAACTTTATTTATTTTTGAAATATGGCTTAGTTACAAGGAGAAATCTATGGGTTTGCACCTGCAGTTGTATTCACAAGCCCAGTGCCTCCTCTGTATGACATTTAAGTCGAACGTAGAGGTTCATTTTCTACGGACTTCGATCGCAGTTGGTACACTTCAGTTGGGTAAAAACTAGTCCTAACAATGATTATTTCCACAGTTTGGCCTCATATTGTTGATTTGATACTCATTCCTCTGAGTAAATACATAAGAATTAGAAGAGCTAAGTCAAAAGTTATTTAACACGAAATGAACAAGCTTGTAGTCGGGCCTGAGTTTAATCTACAATAGCATTATACCTCCTTCTTAAACATTGTATTCGTTTGCCTATTTTATTCTTCTGGCTAACCTCTACTCATTCCTGCTGGATTTGTAGCACTCTCAACATAATACTGGATCTTTAAATACAGAATCTTACGCTGGCACCGTAAACCTATTGCTTTCAATGCCATGCTGAATTCTGCCGTCCAAAATGTTTTACCTTGGTCGTTGATATTCCATTTATGTATTGGGATTTACATGTATGGACAGCCATTGATATTCCCTAGAAACTCCGAGCAACTCTCAGCTGTTATTTCATCATCTCTGAACTCTGCTGGAGTTTATTCAGTAATCCTCACAGCAAATTAAACAGCCCCGATTGCTGATAGAGTTTACTCCTCTATTGTTTTATTTATCCTGCTGATAATCGTAGCCGTTTTCTACATATTCGACATTGCAGTTTCTAAGATAGCACTGCTCATTTTATCAAAAATTCTTCCTTGTTACTTCAAGTCACCTTCACCCAACTAAGTAATGCCAATTGCTTCAAATGACGAGCTGACATATACAAATTAATATAAAAAAATGGGTTAGCTTGCATCATACGACATTAGGCTGAATGAGAACTATTCTCATCTAATCCAAGCCATAGATATGGGAAGTGAACTTAATTCTAATAGTAACACACCTATGTCAGCCCCTCGAAATAATACAAAAGAAAATCTTACCAATAATGGTTAAATTATTAGACCCTCCTAGTTTCAGTCAGCTAACGTCAACAATGGGAATAGCAACATTAACCCAAGCTTTGAGGTTCTCAATGGACAGAATTTAGACGCCATAGTCCCAGAAACCGTTTCGAAATCTCCAGAAACAGAAGTTCTATGTTAAGCCTGAGCAGTATTTATTTTACTTTATTATTTTTACTCTTTCTTTATTCTTCTTTCTGTTACATTCTTGTCCAACCGAAGAAAAATTATCTCTACTATTCTTTTAATAAGAGGAGATTCATACTATCTATCAGTTTTAAAAAAAAGATTTACAAATTATCAAAACGTTTGCTATTTTCATTGATCTTAGCAAAAGACTCGATAAATTTATTAATTATATTATTTATGTAACTTTCATGCGTTAGTTGCTCTGGTTGTTGGTTGGTTGCTTATTTAAGTATAAGAAGTCCAATAATTTAATTAATTAAGTTGTAACGCTAGGAGCGTAAATAAGAGGGGAAGAGAAGTAGAACAAACAAAAGAAGATAATAATGTATTAGTAGAATTATTAGTAGAGATAATTAACATAGCAAAAAATGAGTGAAGAAAACCCAAATGATATTTCGATGGCTCAACAAGAAATTGACGAAAACAGTAAGATCTAGTTCGAGGAAGCTAACTTCAAAAAAGCTGAAGAGTATCTTGAGCGAGAATCTATCCTCGATAGGAGCTCTGAAAAACCTCAAAAATTCTCTCTGAATTGTGATTTAGATAAATTTAAACCTTATGGTATTGGTTTGTATTTTTATTTCGACATCCTCAAGAAGACGGCAATATTCTTTTTTATTGCTTCCTTGATTTGCATTCCTACCCTGTATTCTAACTGTTCGGGAGGAGGTCTCGGGAGTTCCTCCAATGGAATATCAGCTATTTCTAAATGTTCTCTTGCAAATCAACCAACTTTGTCCTTAGAAATACCTGCCAGTTCAGCTACTCAAACCGAAATAGACGCAGTTAAAGTAAGGAACGATGCAAGAATAGCAACCTTCACAGATGATATGGTAAATTATTAATAAATTCTATTGAATCCAAGTTATTCAAACTATTTAACTTTTTTTGTTTTGTTCCTAAAAAAATCAGAATCATCGAAAGTACTACATATGGATACCAGACTTGATTTATAGCATTATTTTCCTATTGTTCCTAATCTACTTTAAACGACATTCTTCTAAACAAGAATAGATGTAAGCAAAGGTGATATAACCTAGTCAATATGCAATCGAAATTAAAGGAATCCCTGCCAATACAATTGATCAAAATGAAGTTAAGGTGTTTATGAATTCTATTTACACTAAGTATATCTCAAATTCTAAGGATTCTCCCTGTGTAATGGAGGTAGCATTTGCTAAGGATTTTAATGATACACTGTATCTGCACTAGGTAGAGTCATAACTCATAGAATAAATTCAAATCGAGAGGAAAAAGCTGTAAATTAAAGGAAAAGAAACAAGCACTTAGCTCTAAAAAAAAGAGGAAAAACTTGAGCAGGTCAAAGCTAAAGTCAATAAAATAGTTACCAAGAAGTTAGGAGGCATATCTGAATATCAGTTTTATCCAACTCTATCAGCTTTTGTAATCTTCAACACATTTGAATAGAAGCAGGAGATCATCAATTTCTTCAGGAAATACTCTCATCCTCATTGGATTTTCCGCTATATCTTATGCTGCTTTAAGCCATAAATCCCATCGGATTGTCGATTCAGAAATATCTACATACCACAAATCATTGAAGAAGTCGATCAGCCTTCGAATATCAAATGGGAGAATCTAGATATTAAACTATGTAAGCTTATTAAATAATCTTTTTAAAATGGCTGAAAAGGTGTTTTATTTGTTGGTTTCTTCAAGCCAATAGAATGTTGAGAAGTGTGGTGATTTTAGTAGTAGTATTAGTCATAATGTTGCTAACATTAGCTGTCCTGATTGCAGCAAACACTGTCAAACCAGCTAATCCTGCATCTTGTCCTTCAAATTCCTATACATATCTTTAATCAATATCTTCTACCGATTCAGAAGTTAAAAGGTGTTATTGTCTATCCCTCTCAACTTCTGAAATGCTAGATAACAGTACCCTCTAGAACTATTGTTGGGATATTTACATCGACAATGTGAAGACGCAGGCACTAACTATTCTGACAACTCTTGCAATTGTTATCTCCAACATGATACTCGCAGTTACTCTTAAAAAAATCACTAAATTTCTTCGATACAAGACAGTGTCTTCTGAGACTACTACCTCAGCGATTCTCCTCTTTGTGTGTACCTTCATCAATACAGCCATCCTAACACTCCTTGTAAACAGATATTTTACTTTTGCCCAGAATTAACTTTTATTTATTTTATGAAATTTGGCGTAGTTACAAGGAAACATTTATGGATTTGCACCTGCAGTTGTGTTCACAAGTCCAGTGCCTCCTTTGTATGACATTTAAGTTGAGCGTAAAGGCTCATTTTCTACTGACTTCGATCGCAGTTGGTACACTTCAGTTGGATAAAAACTAGTCCTGACAATGCTCGTTTCCACTGTTTGGCCACATATTCTTGATTTGATACTCATTCCTATGAAAAAATGCCTTAGAATGAGAAAAGCTAAATCCAAAGTTATCTAACACGAAATGAACAAGCTTGTAGTTGGCCCAGAGTTCAATCTACAACAACATTATACTTCTTTCTTGAACATTTTATTTGTCTGCTTATTTTATTCCTCTGGCTAACCTCTACTCATTCCTGCTGGATTTGTAGCACTCTCAACATAATATTGGATCTTTAAATACAGAATCTTACGTTGGCACAGAAAACCTATTGCTTTCAATGGACTGCTGAATTCTTCCATACAAAATGTTTTACCTTGGTCGTTGGTATTCCATTTATGTATTGGGATTTACATGTATGGACAACCATTGATATTCCCTAGGAACTCTTAGCAGCTGTCAGCTGTTATTTCATCTTCTCTGAACTCAGCTGGAGTCTACTCAGTGGTTCTCACAGCAAATTAAACAGCTCCAATTGCTGATAGAGTTTACTCCTCTATTATTTTATTTTTCTTGCTGTTAATTGTAGCCGCTTTCTACTTATTCGACATTGCAGTTTCTAGGATAATAAAAGGTTTTCTATCGAAAATTCTTCCTTGCTTCTTTAAGTCATCTTCAGCCAACTAGACGGTGCCAGTTTCTTCAGATACTGAGAATTCTGAGGGGCAAACTTATTCAAGCCAATATAAAAAAATGGGCTAACTTGCTTCATATGACATCAGGCTGAATGAGAACTATTCTCATTTAGTTTAAGCCATAGATGTGGGCAGTTAAATTAATTCTAATGGGAATACACCTAGATCAGCAATTAGAAATAGTAGGTAATTGAACGTTCCCCATGGATAAGTCTCTAGACCCTCCAAGTTCATTGAAGGTATCATAAACAAAGGGAATAGCAATATTAACCCAAGCTTTGAAGGTCTCAATAATTAAAATTTTGAAGAGATGGCTTCTAACACGATGTAGAAATGACCATTAACAGAAAAGTGAAGTGAATATGTGTTGTCTACATGATCAACAATTGTGTTATTACTTTTTTCGAATCGTTTTTTAGATAGATTATTTCCTAAAATTGCTAATAAATTATTTAATATTTACTAAGTGTTTAGCTCCGTAACATCATTGAAAGGGATATTCTTTTTATTATCGGGAACATTCTAAAAATTAAAAACAAGATTAATAAACTTCTGAATTTCTCAAAAAAAAGAGATGCTTAGGCAATTCAAGCAAACCAGTTCTAGAGGACTCACTCATGTCCTGAAGAGATTCAACAGTGAAAGAGTCTAGGCTACATATTCTCTCAAGGAAGGAGAAGTTATCCATGGATTTTAGCTTAATAAAATAGAGAGTATTACTGATTTTAATCTCACAGCATATCACCTCACTCATCAGTAGACAGATGCAAAATTCTTGCATCTTGACACAAACGACAAAAACAACTGTATGGCGATCATCTTTAGGACAACTCCTCATGACGATAAGGGCACTCCACATATTCTGGAACATCTGACTTGTTGTGGAAGTAAAAATCCATTAAAAAATATCATAAAAATAGCATTTTCAATTATATTTTTGTAATTCTAATTTGCCAAAGGTGAAAAGTATCCTGTCCGCGATCCTTTCTTCAAGATGATCAAGCGATCTCTAAACACTTACATGAATGCTTGGACTGGTCCTGATTTCACTTGCTATCCTTTCAGCTCCTAAAACGCTAAGGACTTTAAAAATCTCATGGAAGTCTATCTTGCGAACACATTCTGCCCGCTTCTCCGCAAAAGTGATTTTATGCAAGAAGGATGGAGATACGATTTTTCTAAAGAAACTGGGTAATTACAATACAAAGGTGTTGTGTTCAATGAGATGAAGGGAGTTTACTAAACATCTGAGAATCTCTTCTCCGAGACACCTTCTAAATATGCTATCAAGGATTCTGTTTACAATCACAGCTATGGTGGTGATCCAAATGCGATCACTTCCCTTTCGTATGAAGAAATCACTGACTTCTACAAGAAATTTTACCATCCTACCAACACTAAATTCTTCTCTTATGGTGATTTAGATTTCACAAAGACTCTCGAGTATCTGCAACAAAACTACTTAGGCAAAATGAAAAAACTAGAAGGATTTGATAGTTCAGTGCATCCATCAACTAGGATCACTACTCCTTAGAAATACGACTTGAAAGGACCACAAGATCCAGTCTCGCATGATCCAACAAAAGAAGTCAAAATGAGCATATCTTTCTTGACTTGTGATGTTGTCGATAATCAACTTGAAGGCAGTGCACTTAATCTAATTAGTTATTTACTTTGTGATACTGCTAACTCCCCACTCTACAAGGCATTGCTTGAATCAGGATTAGCCCCAAGTTATTCACCTGGAAATGGATTTGAAGCTCACTATAAAGAAGGGCTATTTAATCTTGGAGTGCAAGGTAGATTTTAAATAATTACCTTTAAAAATTAAAAGCATTTACAATTAACTATTCTTGGAAATAAACTGTAAATAGGAATTGGTGCTGAAGATGTCGAAGAAATCGAGAGAGTCATTATGGAGACACTCCAACAAGTCAAAGAAGAAGGATTTGATCAGGGTAATTTGAACTTTAGCATTCATTTTGCAATAGAAAAATAATGTTAATAACACATTTGTTTTTTATTTTTACCAAATACAATAGAACTCGTAGAAGGTGCTTTACATTAGATTGAAATCGGTGCTAAGCTCCCTAAAGAGAATTTTGGGATCACTCTCGTATAAACTCTAATAATGCAAATTGTCCATGATGGTGATATCGGAAAAGCTCTGAGCATCACTGAAAACATCTCTCAATTGAGAAAAAAAATCTTTGAAGAAAAATATTTGGAGTAGCTAATCGACAAGCACATGCTATCAAACAAGCATCAAGTGAAAATTGTGATGACTCCTGATGAGAACTACCATGCTTAATAAGCACAAATCGAAAAAGAAAGATTGTTTTAGGTTTAACAAAAATTAACTGAAGAGTAGAAATCAGAAATCGTAAAAAATAACGAACAACTTGAGAAAGAACAATCGAATAAAACAGAAGATTCTTCAAGCCTTCCAGGACTAGAGATCAATGATATCGAGAGGGATGTAGAAAGCACAACATTCACTGAGACTAAATACAAAGGGATTCCAATTATGTTCACTGAATAGAACACAAATGGATTGACTTAATTGAGAATTTAGTTTGATTTAGAACGTGTTCCGTTGTTTATCAGACATTACTTGGAGCTATTCAACACCCTCTTTACTAGAATTGGTACGAAATAGCAACCACACGACGTTTTCCATTCTAAAATGAGCTTGTATACAACTAACTTCTAGTTTGGTTTCGCTTCTCACAATCATTACGATAACAACGAATCACCAGATGGACCTTTCAATTACGCTCTCTTGTAAATTGCCTGCATCGATAGGAATATTGGAAACATGTTTGGACTGCTCTAGGAGCTCCTCACAGGTATTTATTAATTTTTTGTTAATTATTTTCAAAGAAAATTATGTTTTTCCTTCTTTTTTTCATAGCCCCTGAGTTCAACGATAAGACTAACGTCAGCACTATTCTCCGAAACACAAGCAACGAGCTATCTAACTCTATTGTTGATTAAGCCATGTAGTACGCCTTTAGTGTAGGTGCTGCCTCACTGAGAGAAAATTTCTTCATGAAAGAGAAACTAACCAATGTAACAAAGTTCACAAAAATTTTCAGAATTCTTTTGTAGATCATCCTCATGAATTTTTGTTTATTTCTAGACTCGCTTCTTGTGTAAATACTCTAATAGCTACCTAAAGTCCGAAAACCAACTTTATCTTGACGATATGTGCTTCCACATGCACATGATCATCGACTTTATGATCAAGCAAAAGAAATTGAAATTCGTTGTCCATGGTGACCGCAAAAACTAAAGTGAGATCCTCTCTCGAGTTGAGAAAATGATCGATAACTTCTCGTATGCTTATCCTGCATTTAATGCTAAGAACGATCCAGTCACGTTCGATGATGACTATCCAAATCCGTTCAAGAAATAATATATCTCTAAGTTCTTTTCCTTACCCATGTAGGTCAACTACTGTATTCAGTCAATCGAAATGCCTTCATACGCACATCCCGATACTCCATCTCTTAACTTACTTGCAGAACTGATTGCAACTAGTGTATTACACACTGAAATCAGAGAAAAAGGAGGTGCATATGGTAGCGGCTGCTAATTAAAAGATGGCGTAATGAATTTCTACAGCTACAGAGATCCAAATACATTCTCGACGATTCAGGCATATGCCAAAGCAGTTAAGAGCATCGCTGATGGATCATTCACTCCAGAGAATCTCAAAGAAAGCAAGTTATTCCTATTTTCAAAGCTTGACAAGATCGTTAACCCATAAGACAAAGGGCTCGCTTTTGCTTTGGAAGGTTGACTTAGATTGAAAACAATAAATACGCTTTTATTGTTAGTGTTAATAAAACTCTTATTAATTGATAAATTTATGCTAAAATGTAGGAATAACTGATGAAGTTAGGAGAAAATATAGAACAGCTATCATTGACACAGACAGAGATGTAATAGACATCTAGAATTCATTGATTTTTATAGAAGTTATCTAAAAATATTTGTTATTACAATTACACACAGACACTAGTGCGAGTTGCAAGAGAGCATGTACTGAAGCGTATTGAGAACCACGAATTCTCTAAAGTAATTTTCGGTAGCAACTTAGCGAACACTGAAGAGTTAGAGGCACATGGATACACCATTGAAGAGCCTGTTCCAGGATTAAAACCAGCTGAAACCTCAGAACAGGAAGAAAAGTGAATTTCTCTGACAAGAAAAATTAGCTGAAAGAAACAATCAAAGAATTAGCTATTTAATATCTCAGCTATATATCTATCTTTTAGCACCCAATGACCGTTTTTATATTGAGAGGCAATTATGTTTTGATTTTTATTGAAAAAAGTAAAATATTAAATTTGAAAGTTTTTTAGATTTTCTATTGTTTGTGTGGTAATTTAGATAGATCATCTTTTATTTCCTATTTACTTCATAGACTAATGAAGAATAATCTATTCGAAATAATGTATTATGCCTCTTCTTTCCAATTAGGTGGGATATTACTTTATTTTATACTATTCATCTCTCAATAATGTTAATTCTTACTTAAAAGTTAGAATGATAGTCTTTCCAACCCTTTCTGTCAATAAATCCTTATGAATAATTTCTTTCTGAACAAAAAAATCATAAAAATTGGATCTTCTTCAAAAGAAATCAAAAAAATATTCATTTCAAACAGATAAGCAGTAATCTCTGTGCAAGTGCTTCAAATGTCCTAAAAATTGATACCAAGATAATTTCTCAATGACATTCTTACTCGTTACATTATCAACTCGCCTCCTTGCGAGAGGAGAATGGAGAGGATTGGATTTAAATTGGAGGTAAATTTCGTTTTAATATCTAACATAAATAACACCATACATTTACTCTTATTTTCAATCTAAACCCATCTTAATCACTTTTCGGCTTAAATTCCTTCACAGAAAGGCTACTATTACTACATAGATTTTATCTGCAAGAACTTTCCCATCCATAGGCTCTCCTTCAAGGATTTCATCGACGTCATCATCGATGCGACTCCATTCTTGAGGCACCTGCCTATTTCTGGTGATCAAATCCTGCGAAATTTCCACAAATATCAACGAAAAATCCCTCGATATGGCTGCATTATCCTGAATCCTCAGCGCACTAAAATCTTGCTGATTGTAAATAAAGAAGGCAGGAAATACAGCTTTCCTAAGGGCAAAATTAACTCCAAGGAGAGCCCAGTGGAATGCGCCATCCGAGAGACATTCGAAGAAATCGGTGTGAATGTCTCACTTTACGTTAAATAAAGGCATTGCATTCTTCATGAAACATAAGATAGCAACATAAATGGTTATTTTATTGCTGATGGAGTCTCAGAGAATATCTAAATGAAACCGATGGTGAGAGACGAAATCGATGAGATCTCTTGGGTAGAAATTAAAACAATCATCCAGAGAAGAAAAGAGGAAGCGTATGTGTTTGTGTTTGAGTTTATCAATGCGATTCAGATCATCCTAAAAGAGATGAGACTAAAGGAATCTAAGGACAACAATAACCATCATATTATGGTCTCTTCCCTGTAACAAAACACAATAGTCTCAGGATATAACTCAGATTTCTCATAATAATTGGAGTCAATCTTCAAGCAATTTGAATAATTCTGCTCTGATGAATGTCTAGTCTTAGCGGAACATCAAATCATCGATCAATAGTTGCATCTCAATCAAGTTAAGTGTGTTGAGGATAAACCTATTGAAGAACTCAATCCATTTTTATAATTTGAACTAAATGTCTGCTGAAGAATGGATAGGCAGTATGATAGTGAAATCAGTAGAATAATAACATGCATAACATCAACGGTATGTGATGTATTCAAGAATATCGAATGACACTCTAAGACATTTCAAGTAGTTTAAGCTCAAAAATCTCAATTATTATTATTATTATTTTCATATAATTTTGTGACTTATCCCCTTTGATAAATGAAGAATGAAAACAAAAAGTTTATTAAAGCATCCAAAAACAAAATTCTTCAACTCTTGGGTTGCTTCATAGCTTGTTTATTGTTGAGAAAGAGAAGCTTCCTAATAAAGTCCTTTTCTTCTTCTTGACTTTCGTCGGAATCAGCATCTGAATCTGCATTACCAATAAGGTTGTTGTGCATAATATTGTTTTGAATACTTGTTGTTTAGAAATTATTTCCGTTAATTTCAGGTAATTCTTGAATTCGTTTATGTTGAACTTAATAAGGCTAGCTTTTAACAACATCATAATCTTTCGTCTTTTCATCAGGAAGATTAAGTGGCATTATCTCTTCTTCCATGCGATTACTGGATAACTATGTTTCAATTTCCTTTGGTACATATTCAATTTCCATGGCATCATTAGTTCTATTGTTAAATACCATAAGATCATTATTAGTCATCACACTTTCTACCGTGGTTGCAATGTTCTCCTCAATTTTATTAGGAACAAAAACACCTGGTTGTTTTTAAACACTGTTTCTTTGAATGAATTCTCTGTCGAAGATCTGTAATCCAAGTAAATTAAGCTACTGATTAAGTTAGGACTCAACACCAGTTTCATTATTAGAATCAATAGCAGAGACAACCCCATCCGTTTAAGATCGAGCCAAAATCAGTTGATGTGCATACTCGTCAATTTATTCTATAAACGCTTTATCTTATTACCAATCACTTAAGTTCAATGTCTACAATGAACCTGATATGATATTCAGCACTCCTACTTGCGATATCTTCATACCTTAATTCACTCTGAAATATGCTGCAGCGAATAAATAATTCAGCAGATCTTCCTTTTTGAAACTGTCGAACGCATCGAATTTAAAAAATATTAGGCATTTACTATCACAAATGACATCCACCTGTCCAGTCACGTACTTGCTATGATAGACTCGCTTGCATTCCAGTTATTTGTACCTCTTTAGATAGGTTTGCACGAACCCTTCCTTCAATTTCTCTAAATGATCAGTGTCTAAAATGGAATGTAAATTTGAACTGTGCAAATATTTTCTTCTTTTTTCAAGAATCAGCCCGCATTTCGCTATTTTGTAGACACTTTCATATATTTCATGCGTCTTTTTGTCTTTATCCATGTAGTCGATGAGAGCGTTCAAGTAGGATTGTCCGAGTCTCTCGAATTGATCTTCGAAATATTTGTTCGCACGATGTTTTTTGTAGTTCAGGAGCTAATGGCATTTGAGACCTTGAATGTTAGCTGTCACGCTGAGTGCATTCAAAAGCTCTTTCATTATTTTTATCTCATCGTCTGTTTTGGATTTTATTCCTTCTTTTTGATATTTACTCATGAGAGTTCTTAGATCATCACATTCAGTCTGTCCAAGAGTGCTGAACCAGCGGGAATTTCTAATGTAAGTCCATAGAAGTTAATCACTGAGCTTTAGATTGCTGATTTATGGCAATATCACTGATGCAGCTACCTTTTATGAAAAAGTAAAATGAAATTTGTTTATTATTTTCACCAGATTTTGAATTAGAAGAAACGAGAAGAATTTTGGTTTTTTTTACTTAATTAGAAAAAGCATTTATTGCTTGATATGTTTCTCCGATGAATCTGACCAAGCACCTATCGAAAAACAAAGCCATTTCCGTGAACAGTTAGTTATCTCTAATCGCTGATGCTATTTTATGTTCTTCTCTGAAAATATTCAATGTCTGTTCTTGATCAGTTTGGATGTGATCACAGAGTCTATTAATTAGTTCAAGCTGCTTGCTCGTCATCGAAGAGATAATCTCCGAAAGTTTCGTGATACTATTCAAGGATTCTAGCGTATCCATTTGATTGTCGCAATCTATCCATGTGTAATCGCTCATTAAATGATCTGAATGGTCGAGGATGGGGTCGGCGTCATACAGATCACGAGGAATTTCTTTTAAGAACCGTGTTACTTTATATCTACCGAGCTTGCGATCTTTGTCACTCAGCCTCGTTTCGTCTCTGCCTAAACAGCATAAATTCAATTGAGAGATAGCTCTAGTGACTCCCACATAAAACAGCCTTCTTTGTTCTTCTAAAATACTGCACGCATTGACTTTGTTACGTACCACAAATGCCATAGGAAACTAATCATCGTTGCACCCAAGAAAAAATACTACTTGCCATTCCAATCCTTTTGCTCTATGAATCGTCGATATTGTGAGTCTATTTGACTGCTTTGGAGCTTCTTAAAAGTCTATTACTTTAAACTCATCGAGTTTAAGAGAAATGAACGCTTAATAAGGAATTTATTCACTCTCAACTCTGGCATTTTAGTTGTTCCTTTCTACAGCTTCCTCAAATGTTTTGAGCTGCTCATTCATGGCTCCAAGTACAGCGATATCTTTCCAATCAAGCTCATTGTTTCTAATCATATTAATGATCTATTTAATAACTTTTTCGTTCTGCTCTCTTTCACTATCAAAAATATGTAAATACGGCAATTTTCCATCAGTTAGCTGCACACTTTCCATGCGCTTCTGAATGAGATTCTCACTTTTCGCGATTATGTTATTGGCAAATGCAGTTATGGTGTTCGAACTGCGATAATTTTTGCTGAGACAAAATTCTGCAACATCTTTTTTCTTTCGCGCCAAATCTTGATTAAAACGATGCTAGATAATGTCAATTTTGGTTTCTCGGAATCCATAGATATTCTGAGCATCATCACCTTTTTTTTCCAGTCAAAAAAGAAAACATAAAAATAATTTCTAAAATGTTTCAAAACTTACCTACTACAGTGAGTATGCATCCAAGTTTCTTAAATTCGAGCAGAATATCATACTGCAACTGAGAGACATCTTGAAACTCATCGAAAATGAAGTATTTATACTGCATGTACTCAAACTAAAATTTCTTTATGTGAGATAGCCAAATATCTGCGTATTCCCTTTGGCTGAATAAAAGGAGTTATTTGGAATTTTTTTATTTCGCATCTAGCTCCCCTTTGATAAATCTGTAGGAAATCTTGTCGATGTTGCCTATGAGCATTTTTGATAGCTACTCGCTCCCAATAACCTCGGTAATTTTCTAACTGATATGCTTCCCAGCTTCGATGTTAAATGTGCTGACAATAATTGATTATGGTTTCACACCTTTTTCCAATAAGTACTTCAGACGTAGAACCAACGTTGTAGTTTTTCCACTACCTTTAAAGGATTAAGATCATCAATAAATAAGTAAAATACAAAAAAATATTGATTTACCTGCGCAAGCAACTATTTTGGTGTCTTTTTTGATGTCACTAACAATAAAATCTAATTGTTCTTCTGTTGGATGTATCTCGATGAGATTTCCCCAAATGTTAGTGTAATTGACTGTCCTGTATCTCTCCCTAGCTTCTTAAGGAGTCTCTAGAAAAAGATAGAAGGATTGTTTAGATGAATATTTTCAACAAAAAAAGAGATTATTTCAATCCAAAATTTAACATTCTACCTTCTATTTTCCTTGGCTTCTTGCTAACAAGCTAAGAGTTATGTGAAAGGTCTTTATCCAGAGATTATTAAGGATTAGTGATATCTGAGTTGATCCCTAGGTTTTTTTCAGAATGGTCAAATTTCTTAAAGAATCTTTGAATAAACGGATTTTTATTTGCTCTCATTTAATCATTGAAACTATCAAAACTAACTTCATTATCTTAACAAATACCCTCAGCTATCTTCTCAACTTCCTTCTTCTCACTCCTTTTCATCTTCAGTCTCTCTAAATACTCCATTAAACTGCAAATAAGTTCTTGGATTTTCTCCTTTTCAATTTTAAGTGCCTCTAGTTCCGTTGTGTACCCGAGTCTTTTCAGCCCGAGTTCACACTATTCAACACTCTAGCAGCACACACCTTCTAATTCTAGCTTTTTCTTTATGTCTAATTTACTTTATTTTTTCGAAAGAAAACTCACAAACTATTTAAGTAGCCCCCTTCCTTCTTTTATTTATTGTCTCTTTTGCTTTATTTCATCGTTCTTATCTATTTTCGTTATGAAATTTCCTTGATTTTATCTATTTTTATCATCATTTATGTCTTCATTTAAACTCATCAATCCTTAATTTTTGTTTGAGCTAGAAATTTGTAGTTTGTTCGGAAACAAACTGCTGATGTCGCAAATATTTGATTCAATATTCTCTTTTTCTATACTGATATGTCTTTCAGAGAATACATCATCTTACAACACAGTATTTGATAATGATTCATCCTGTTTATTCTCAAAATCCTACTTTTCGTTACCTGCTGGTTCTAAAACACTAATGCAAGTATCACTGCTTTTGTTAGAACTAACTAATGAACATGAACCACTTTCAAAGTCCTTCAGGGGTAATTTCGAATCTTAAGCGTGGGCTGATTAAGCTACTTATTCTTCATTATTACCAGCAAATACTGAAGAACTATCAGCCAAAACTGTTGAAGGGATAATATTATTATATGGAACAGATTATTGTTCCTAGAGTTTCTGCTGTTTTGCTCCTTTCGATGAAAAGAAGGAAGTTAAAGACGATTATCCTTTAACTTACTTAGCTTTTACTGCTTTCATATGCCTTCTTAATACAAACCAACCTTCGTAAAAGAGCAATCTCAGCAACTAAATTTTTTCCAACTAAATCTCATTTTGATTATTTTTGACAAGTATCCTTTATCCAACTCCATCCTCTTTCGCGCTCTTTTTTCATTAAATTGTATTTGCTTTCTGATAAAGTATTTTCGTAATTATAATTTCCACTGTAATTCACTTTGAAGTTTAAAATAACAAATTGAAAAAAAAACTGAAAAAAACAATTTGTAATAATCAACAAACAAAGAAATAACTTGTATTAATTTTCATAGAGAGTTAGATTTCAAATAAATCGATCTACTTCGAATTAATCCTAAAATTAAATGGAATTAATAGTTAAGATATCTGATAATTAGATTTTGCCTACTTTACTACTAAAAATCAGAAATACTAATTTGAATATCAGGCTTGATAAAATAAAGCGGGGATATTTTTGTTCTAAAATAAAAGATATTTTATTTGTAATGAATACTCAGGCTGATTTGATACAAACAAATAAATTACTATAAAATGTCAATCAAAATAACCTATTAGAGATGAGAAACTTATGCTAGATAAAGGGATCGAATTTCTCTGATTGATAACCATGGGATATTTGAAGAATACTAACAAAAGATGGGATTTTTTGCTTTAAAGATATGATTAAATAATCATGAATTCTTGATATTGTTTCATTAATTTATTGAATATCACCTTGATTATTATTATTATTATTATTATTTATGAATATTTTTTAAGAACTTTTATTTTGTCAAAAATCTTTATCCCAATCGGGGTCTTTTGCGTTAGCTTTATGATATTTAACTGGATTGTTATCTTGTTCTTGCTTGATCTTCGAGATGACTATTTTTCCTTCTCTGTATTTTTTTTCTATGTAATCAGGACTAATAAGCTTTTCATGTGGAGGGATGTATGGTGGCTGAATTGTTTTATTATACAATGCATCCCACTCAAAATTATCAAACCATGGATTCGTTTTGAGTGCAGCGTATGATCCACCTAATCGCAATTCAGGTTGCTTTTATAGCAGCTATTCAATCAGTAACTTTGCTTTTCTGTCTTTGAGAAACGAAGGAAACGACAACTCTTTTGAAATGATCTCTTCATAAATCTCATAAGGATCTGATGCATCCTCGGCGTATGGCATGACTCCACACATAAATTCATAGAGACACACACCAACACTCCAAAAGTCACTGCTGTATGAATATCCCTTTCCTTTGATGATCTCCGGTGCCATATAGTGTGGAGTACCGATAATTGTAAATGTTCTAGCAACTTATTTTCCTTTTGGTAATATTTTAGCAGCACCCATGTCGATAACATACATATATCCGGTATGGTCAACCATAAGATTTTCTGGCTTGATATCTCGATAGATTATCGATCTAGTGTGCAGATATTCAAGAGAAAGAATCAACGATCCAATGTAAAACTAAGAGTCAAATGTAGAAAGGAGTCCAATGTCTCTTATTACATCGAACAATTCCATCCCACTTATGTACTTAAGTAGAAAGTAAACAGACTATTCGTCCTTAAAAGTCCTAATAAAGCTCATGATAAATGGAAATTAAATCATTTCCAAAACTGTTTTCTCCGAAAGCAAATGCTTCTCGAGATTCTACTCAATTATCTAGCCCTTGGAGACACTTTTGAGAGCGTATAACTCTCTAGTATTCTTCCGACGTACTAAGAACACACTTCCAAACTATCCAACTCCTAATTTCTTTATCGATATCAGCTCTTCTAGTTTAATATGTGAATAGTCTTCTTTTTGATTTTCTCGCTTCATTTTGACTTCGTGGGAATCAGCATTCTTTTGAATCGCGGAGAGAATGTCCCCGCCTATGCATTTATGGAATTATTTGAAACTTATTGTAGATAAAACTGCATCTGATCCAATGACTATTTTCTCGTCAAACGTTGTGTTCTAATTCTACAAAGGAAGATATGCATCACCGAAGATATGTCCTTTATCAGCTACGATCTTCCCAGATGTCTCCCCCTTGATATTTCCATCTAAAACTGCTATGAGCGTATCACAGTAGTCTCCTTTTTCATACAGCACAGTGCCCGCTTTGTAATTAGAAATCTTTGTATTCATTAGAATCTTCTCAACTTAAATATTTGTCAACTTCAATAACAGCGCATTGTTGTTGTAAGCCCAGCGCTACTTGTTTGCATAGACAATTTTCTAAATCTATGATAGAAAATATAAAAAAAGATTAAAAATGAAAAAAAGAGGAGACTTCAAAGTTTTTTAAATCCAAGAAGCTCGAGAATATTACTCAAGATAATCTCTCTATCCCCCCTCCCCTCCCCCGGACCTTTAAATAGATATCTTTATGTGATTAAAAAGGTTTCAATTTTAAAGGATATTTTCTCCCCTCAGATACCCAATAAAAACATTACAGTACACTCTCTCTGATGAAAGAGGATTTCTCATCTTCACCTTCATCATAATAATCATTATCTATTATTATTTATGTAGTGGGGTACTCAACTGGTTTAATTTATTAGTTAAAATTTAAAATATCTTCAAAAAACGAAGTTCCCAATCCCAACTGCATGGTATTTATTAACCACAAAATCTTTGAAATAGACTAAAATATTAGGGCTTCCTTTTTTGAATTTTTTTATACCTTTCCTCCTAGAATCCTAGTGATATCGTCTCGTCCGAGTGAAAGCAGCTTGACTTCTTCATCGGCTTTCACAGTTGCTGCTCTAGTCGACTTTACATACAGTGCTTACTCTCCAAAAGAATCGCTCTAATAAAGATTTCTGATCATAACTCCATTCCTCCAAATTGAAACAGTTCCTTCTTTAATTAGATAGAAAGAATCCGCCCTATCTCCTTCACTTACAATTGTATCACCGTATTTGAACCGAACTGAAATAAGTGCAGCCGCAATACTATCTTTCTATTCGTCACTCATGAAACTAAAGAAAGGCACACTTTCCATGAATTTACGGTTTGTCTACGAATCCCTCTACACAATTTCTTCTACAGTTTTCCTGAAAGTCTACCTGTCTATCGCCCAAAATTCGCAGTCCGTCTTGCATTTTATGCTAGCACTTCTTGGAGCACTGTAAAGAAGTGCAAGTTCTCCAATGCCTGTTCCTTAGCCTAGTTCCTTTTTCTCTTAGGAGTCGATTTCAATACCTATGCGTCCTGACTTAATCAAGAAAAACGCATAAGCTTTGTCACCTTGCTTGAAGAGATACTAATCTTTCTGTGTATGGCACAGAAACATCAAGCTCACGATTTCCTTGGTTTAGTCTTCAGAGAGCTAATAAAACACTGAGTTATTTTTCAAGCTCTTGAGGATCAGCTCATAATCCTCTTGCGTTGGTTTCTTCGCAAGTCTTGTGTAGCATTCAGTCTTTTCATCTGTGGAATTGCCACCTTGATAAAGACGAAGGTTTCCAGCAGCTTCTTTCCTGTTTTTTCTTTCAACGTTGCTGTTCTGTGCGTTCTCTAAAACAGGAGAAGGAGGCATTTGCTCTGAATTTCTAGGGAGGCTAGTCGCAAGCTAGAGAAAACCTCCAGATGAAGATCCATCGTTGTTGACTATCATATTTGGAATCGTTTTCCCTAAGAGCTCCGAAACATCAATGGAATCTCTAGGTTTAGTGGTTGCGACCTTGCGGGCAGAAACACTATTTTCTTTAGATAATTTCGGTGGGCTAAGTTACTATTACTAAGTAATATTATGATTTGATCCCTATTTAGTGAGGGTAATATTGAGTGTTTATGATCCTTTTGCAGTTGCGTGAGTTGTTGTTGTGGTTTCGTTTGACCCAGCACCTAAAAATGAAGTACCTGCTTGTTTTTTAAAAATGGACACATGCCGATTGGAGACTTCAACTGTCGTTGTTGTGGGTCCAGTGTCTTGTGGATTCTTAGTATCCGTTTCTATGGAAGTGTTTATCTAAAGAGAGGCTCTATTAGTGAGATTTGGAGTTACTTATTAGATTTTACGATGTCCTTCTTGATCTGCATCAGCTTATTCATCCGTTTTCTTAGGAGGAGTTTCTGGTTGGACTTTAGTCACACCACAACCCATTAAGCAATTAAAATGGTAAAATGCTCTGAACCTTTTAAGATAACTGTGTTTGTGTCCTTCTTTTGATGTTAGATGCTTATGCTTTCTAGATCAGCTGTGTAAGTTTAATAAACCTTTTGATTTTAACTAGACCTGATCGAAGAGTCTGCTCTTTTGCTATTTTCTTGTGCATCCCTAAACGATTCAAGAGGAGAATAATTTAATCGCAAGAGTGGGTGGGATTGAGTCTATTTCGCACGATATTATTCTTTTTTACATTATGTCTGTGCTTTTCTTCACCTCATTGTGTTATCCAGAATGTTTTTGTGTTGCTTACTTATCAAAATTAAAGGAAAACAGTTCTTTGATTTTGTATTGGATTGCCATTGTAGTATAGCTTTACCCGAAAGAACAAAAATAACCTTGAAGTCTCTCTCAAATTCAAGGCATTACATTTATCTTCATTAATTTTTTATGTTGTACCCTTTATTTTTGAACTCGACAAACAATCTTTAAAATAGCTCATTTGCAAAAAAGAACTGCTTTTTATTGTATTTTCTCCTAATCGATTCCTTTCTTGCTGGTATTAATGGATTTTGTTAGTATTTTTATATAATTTCTTATGTCCATTTTGTTTATCTTCCCTTCATCTTATTAGGAATAAAGCAAGCCAGCGGTTCTTATTAACTTGAATCCTTGAATCGCCAAATCAAGAGTTTACTCTCCCACACATTTTCACTAATATAATTTATTAATTATTTAACTCGTGTATCTTCTTTTAAATGTATCTTTTCAAGAATATGCCAAAATAAGGTTCGCTTATTATTACTTTCAAGAAAAGTGAATCTGTTCTATTTTGAGAGCTAAATGAAATACATTTCATATTTTTAAGTAATCATTATTATTTTTCTGGGGTTGGGGTTGGGGTTGGGGTTGGGGTTGGGGTTGGGGTTGGGGTTGGGGTTGGGGTTGGGGTAGGGCAGCGGGTTGTGGTACGGG
>Ga0302271_10000447_pt1 | contig 40352 bp, 20 predicted proteins | sample III_Bog_N1_1_FD_198767 | JGI IMG/M metagenome (GOLD analysis project Ga0302271, IMG submission 198767) | Peat permafrost microbial communities from Stordalen Mire near Abisko, Sweden - III_Bog_N1_1 | ecosystem: Environmental > Terrestrial > Soil > Wetlands > Peat | place: Sweden: Abisko...
TCTTCTTACGTCTCCAGGAAGTTTTAGAATTATCCCTTGATACTCTCAATCTTTTGTTGAACTGTTAGGGAGAAATTGATCTGGCTCATGCTTATTTTGACTGCTTATGTTTTTCTATTCTCTCTTCTTGTATTTGTGCTTACCTATTTTTATTTCTGAATTTATGGAATATCTTTGATTATTTAGATAAATCTTCTTCTCTAATATTCGTTTTCTCTCTCAAAATAAAACATTAGGCGCATTAATATCTCCAAATGGCGCCACTTTTTTAAGTCCTTGGGGGATGGAGCTAAATTCAACCAAGTAAATATTAATTATCATAATCATTAAAAATATATAAAAAGATGAATCTAATGGGTAATTTTAATTTATCTGTTAATTATCAATATCTATTTGTTGCTTTAAATGCCTATTTTTCTTGATTTTCTTCTTTAATTATCTAAAGATAATAATTATTTGCATTCTAAAAATTATCAGACAGCTATTACTCTCTCTCTTCTCTTTTTATTACCTATTAAATATCCTAATAAGATACTCCGTTTGCATCATCCTTTCCTACTTCAAAAAAAAACAAATTTCTATTCAAAGAACAAATCATTTGAAACTTGAACTTGAAGCTAGCCAAAGAAATAAACAAAACAATAATCATTTATTCTCATTTGATTTGAATTAATTGTTCGGGGAGGGTGCAATCAACTTTAATAGAAATTAGCCTCTTTGATAACAAAAATCATAATTTAAAGAACTTCTTTAATCTACTAATCAAAAGAGAAAGAAACATGGAATAAGAGCATAATGAGTAGTCCAATCTATCTAATGATCTTCGAATTCAAGATACCAACGAACCCATTAAGCAAAAAATTTCTTAAGCAGATAAACCTTTTCAAGAAAATCCAGAAATTCGGAGGATATTCACTATCAAAGAGCAGCTTAAAACCAAAAAAACTCTGCGTAACTTTTCTTCACCTAAAAACAACTAAGATAAGACACCCCTAAGCTACAGATTAGTGATGCAGTCGATGCTTTTCTACTGGCAGAGTAAGTTTAAAAAACAGAAAATATCATAAGAGAATGGCAGAGCTTATTTTTTAAGCCTGTAGCTCTGTAATTTCGCTGATGAGGGAGGTAGAATTGGAGCTAAAGCTTTTTAAATTACCAAAATAAAGACCTAGAAGAAAAATGTTTGCAGTATAATCTTTGTTATTTTCAAAAGGGGAATAATAAATAATAAATTCAAGAAGTAACTTTAAACTTTTCCAAGGAAGCATCAACAAAAAAGATTATTAAAAATACACTGAATTTTCTCAGAGGATTTGTTGATATGCTATTTCTAGGATTTGGGAGATCTTTAAAAGGGGGAGATGTCGAATGCAATAATTTCTATTTTTTAATAATCTACAGGTTATTTGAATTATTAGATAATTTTCAAGATTGTGATGCTCCAGTTTTGTTGTTAAATTCTGTTTAATAACTTCTCTTTTTTTCTTCAATTTTTCTTAGATACCTTCAAAGGAAAGTTCAAGAAAAATGACTAAGAGTTACGCTAGTGTAACACACTCGAATCTGGAGCGATTATGGAAAATTTCTCTGCGTTTTCAAGAGGTATCAGTGTGTCTCATCATATTGAAAAATTAAATTTATCTGGGTGTGATATTCATCCATATTTACTAATGGAACTTTCAGAAGCACTTAGTATCAACAGAAGCATCAAAGAATTAGATTTATCAGCTACGATGCTCTCTAGTTTCATGCTAAGCTACTTGTTTAAAGGATTATCAAAGAATAAAACACTTTATTCACTGAAAATATCCAATAATCAGAGTTTGGATAACGAATCTGTTTAGGATTTAATTGAGCTACTACTATATAAAAATAAAGTTAAATCATTAAATCTAAGCCATACAAACATTCCAAGCATGCCACTTGCTCATTTATGCTCTTCTTTAAGTTACGCTGACAGTCTCATATCGTTGAATTTATCTTTGATGACTTTCACGCCTATTGCTTTGCTTGCACTTGCGAAAGGATTATCAAAAAATAAATCACTTTAGCATCTAAATATTTCATACACTGGATTAGGTGAAGATGGAATACGCATGCTAGTTGATAATCTATCATTTTTTGGTGTCCCAAACATCAAAACCCTCAATATTGCTGGAAATAGAATACATTCACATTAAGAAATCAAAAGGTTATTAGAGAAATTTCCGAACTGCAGAGAACTAGACATTTCCTACAATAAACTCAAATCGATCGAAGCAATTCTCAGCAAAAGTTTAGATAAACATTTATGTAAAAAAAGATCAATTTATTAATTCTCTGTCTTTTTCTCCTCATATTTCTATTTTAAAATCATTTTTTAACACTTTCTCATAAAATAGAGATATTGAAGGCAAAGGGAAACTAAATCGAAGAAATTCCTGATGAAACATTATCAAATTTGGAAGTTTTAGATTTAAGTCATAACCGCATCAGATTCAAAGGAGCAAACAAGATAGCTAAGAAACTAAGATAAATCCCAAATCCCAAGTGGATAATTTTAAATTTAGATAATAATTACATTGAATCAGAGGGATTTAATGATATTATTTATGCCTTAAGAGATAATTAGAATCTCAAAACGTTCTCGATTGCATACAATTAGCTAGATGGAGAAAGTGTAATCTGCATGATTGTCAACTATGATACTCTCCAGCTAGAAAATCTAGATATTACTGGTTAGTTATAATATTTTCAAAAAATTCACAATTTCCCTTGTTTGTTCTTCTCTTTCTTTTTTGAATTATTATTGATTCGTAACTGTTAAATAAGGTAATCAAATTCACTACAGCATAGTGTTTGTGTTCTTAAAGCTCATGAAGTAATGCAGGTTACATAAACTAAGTTTCTGTGATCTTGACAATGACACAAAAGGCGAAGGATAGCATGAATGTAAATTTGCACTGAATTGTGAGGCCTTACAAGAACTTGATTTCTCAGGAAATGAATATATCTCCTGTGCAGTTGTATGTTCTCTGCAGACTCGACTGAATAATATTGAAATACTCAGTCTCAAAGGATGCACACCGTTTCATGAATAAGATTTGATAAATCTCAGCAATTTCATTAAAAAAAGTCAATCCCTTAAAGATCTCAATCTGAGGGGACTCGGCATTGGTACATTGTTCTTTTTTAAGCTTGTTTATGGGGAGTATGGAGATAGATTTTAACTTTAATTTTCTTTAAAGATGTTTATTAAATTGTTATTTTGTTGAATTTCTAGGTATTCTCGGCGTGTTGAGTGTAGAATAGTTTGCAATTGTTATTGGTTAAAGTAGTAAGTTGTAGAGACTCGATTTGTCAAAGAATAAGTTAAGTAAGATTGGACTGAATATTAAATCAGTACTAGAGGGCATAGGAAGATGCAGTAATTTAGAATTCTTGTAGCTAAGTGAAAATGGATTAAGTTCCAAACATCGATCACTGCTATAAAGAATGCTAATTAAAAGTAAGAGTCTAATCGAACTCTCTGTGTCTCATAACTCTCTATCGATTGCAAGCATTTTGACTTTAGATTTAGAAGATTAATGGCAGTTGTTTTTTAGATCGTAATATGAGTAGTTTAAACAACGAAAATAGTAATAATAATCCAATATTTCAAATTTATAAGCAGTTAGCGAGAATATCTAAGTGAATCTTAAATAATATCAAGTTTCAAGTATCAAAACGGTAATCCTCTAAGGTGCGGTAGCCACCACAACAGTTGAGGACAAAAGAAGAGAATTCATGCGAGACTACAGGAAAGCACTCAAAGAAAGTGTAACGGAAACAAGTGAAAAAGCAATTTTACGACTAAGATTGAGAAATCTCAAGGCATCGAAGCTCAAACTCAAATCTGATGATCTCAAAGTCATTGGGAAACTACTTTCAGAAGGGGAATGCATTAAAGAATTAGATCTATCTAATAACAAGGAATTGGCTACGAGTAATCTTACCTCTGATTCAATCATAGGTGATTCTACAGCTGAAATACTCAAATTTTCGCATTAAATCTTCAGAGGATCGACAGGCATTAGAAATATGTTTATGCCTACTGCTGGCTAGAAGAAATCGCATCTTCCAGTATAGAATTAACTTATTTTGAGTATTTTTTGTTTTTTTATGAACTGATAAATAACTTTATTTTTCATTTGATTTTGGTTGAACTTCCCCTAGGTATCTTAGTTAATTGGATAATCTTAACTTCAAGTTGGTTATTCATCAGGAAAGCAATCAAGAAACTAACGAGGTTTAGAGTAATTGATCTTAAAGCGATGTATCCTCGATTAAGGTGGCATAATTGGACTATGCAGTGCCCTAACAACTGACTAAATCTAAAATAGTCTACGAGTGTTCTCCGCTAGCAACTTAATTGTGCCCGTAGGAGGCATGTGCGAAATACTGCAAGCGTTACGAAGTTGTTTAGGTTTAGAAGTACTGAAACTGAGAAGTATTTTATTTGAAGTTGATTTAGCAGAACAACTTGGAACTCTCCTAGCTGAAACGACTGAACTGAAATTACTTGATTTAAGTGAGAATGAGATAACTCCAGAGCAATTCTAATTTTTAAGTTTAGCTCTTTCGAAAAACAACACTTTGCATAATTTGATTTTGGAGAAAATGAGAATATCTCAGCAGCTCTTTGTGTAATTATTTGATTCTCTTGCTAGTGTATAAACTCTAAAGCTCATAGATCTCTCACATAACTCGTTATAGATGTAGGCATTTTAAGAGTTAACTAAATTGCTTTAGAAATCACAGAAACTCAAATTTCTTAATATTTCTTATCACATGATAAATGCTAACCCAACGAAACAGCAAGTTGATCCTAAAAAAGCTGACAATTCTGGTAAAAATAATAATAATTTAAATCCTAATTATTAATAAAATAACAATGGAAACAACCATTTTAATGATAATATTCATAAAGTAAACAACGATATTAGCATAAATCACAAGGATAAAAGTGAAATTCATATTAATAATAAGACTGAAACTGTAAATAATACTGGAAAGAACTGTTTGTTCTTCGACGATAACTCAAAATAAGAAGTTAGTAACATTAATTCACCGGATAGTTCGAATAACGATTTTGGAGATGATGTTAGTCATAAAGATTTAAGATATTCCTCTGCGAAGATGAACTAAAGAGAAGCTAAAGGGATTGATACAGACTTTTATATGAGTTTCTAAAAAGGAAAATCTCGGACTGAGAACTTTCAGCAGAAAGAAAATATCGAGAAAGTTACTGACAATAACAATAATGAGCTAATAAACGAGAAATAGCACGAGGACAAACAAGGAAATATTAGAAAAGATCTAGAAAAAGTTAAATTAGCTGTTTACACTGATAACTACATAAATGAAATAATTTTTAAACCTTTTATTTTAAAAATCTGTGGGAAAAATTCCTTAAGGCATCTGGATCTTTCAGCGTGTGGTCTTAATTCATAGCATTTTGGTGTTCTTGTGGATGCTCTGTGCTCAACTGAGTCATAGATAAAATCACTTAATATTTCAAGCAACCCGATTCAAGAAAATTCTGATTCTTCTCAAATTTGCAGGCTTTTTTCTTCAAATAATGCACTCTAGGAAATTAATCTTCGATTCTGTGGGATCACAATTCAAGGGTATCAAGCATTAGCAAAAGGTAAGAATTTTAGTTTGAATATGCTTTGTTTCATCAAAACACTATTTCTTTGAATCTACAGGGCTATTCTAAGGAAGAGGATTGAAATGCTTGGATGTCAGTGATAACAAAAATGGTGATGATTTCTGTGAATGTCTTTTATCAGAAGCGAAACACTCTTAAACTCAGGATTAATTATCTAAAAATAACAACAAACTTTAGTTTTTGTTTGTCAGCTAAACTGGGATAGGAAAAAGAGGAAATGAATATCTCAAGAAGCTTCTTGAACTCATGCAAGGGTTCTTATTTATCTCGAACGAATGGGTGGAAGTAGATGATTAGCTAGCTTAATTAATCTTGAACTCTTACTCGAGTATCTTCAAAAAATACAATTTTATACCATAAATGGTTCCGAGTTATCTTAAAAAACTTTCCATAACTGAATCTTAAATCAGCGATGCATTCTGTGTGAGTTTAGCAAGAAAAATTTATGAATATGAGTTCCTGGAGGAAATAGATCTCAGTAACAATATCAATCTGACTTCAGTTGGGAAAATCAGTTTGTTTCTTCATTTATTTGATATCCGCTATGACAATGGTAATCTACGTTCTTTCTAGATCAAAAACAATAAGTCAGAATTTTCCACCAACAATCTCGTCGACTAAGGAGTTCTCTCAGCTATGGCACATCACATCAACGCTAAACAGACTCAGCTGAGATTTTTGCAAAGAATTAATGCTCGGTTTCTCTGTACAAAGTATCTTATGCCAACGAAATACCAACTTAATCAAAATCTACATACGCTTCTTGAAAATAAATAGAATCCTCAAATGATAATTTTTTTAGTTCGGTTTTCGAATCTAATAATCTTGATTTAATAATCGCTTCTCCCAATTTATCTCAGCAGATCTATTACAGTAAGGGATTAAGATACTCTTCAGTTCATTTTCATTTTATTCGTCTTAATTGCCATCATGATAAGCTTATCTGAGCTCTTCTTAATATGTAATAAAAAACTAAAAAAAAAAGATATCTTTGAACTCTTTTATTAGGTAGAAAATATGATATTTCTGAGTAATTTTAGAGACTCAAAGCATGCTTAACTATCATAAAACATTTTTATCGTTTCACACTTAAATAATATCTTTTTTGTAGGTATCCTGCGATTTGGAAATAAATTGCTGTTTTCAAACGAAGATCTCTACCCTGAATATTGGAAAAGGTGGGTAAGTAAAAGAGAAGCCTTCGTTGGATTGATGGGATTACTCGAAAAAACTGACGGATTACTGGATTCAACACTCATGGCATTGTTTTATGAAGACGGCTATGATTATCTGCTGTTCTTGAGTTTATTATTTTTTATCCTAAAATCCCTTCGAAAGCTTGGATTATCCTTGATTTATAGTAAAATGAGAGATTCTTTAACAGGCAAAGAAGAAGTGAGTCAGCATCTTTAATCTACTTGGAAATATGCCCTTAATTCTGGGTTTTTCATCACAGAATCCTACATTAATCGATTTAGCCCTTCTGATTCGATCCACGTGAGAATATCTGAGAAAATAAATTTTCAAATGAATTACAAGACTGCTTTGAATTTCTACCAACTTATCTTTGAGACTCTACCATTTCTTTTTTTATACCTCACCTATCTTGCTATTCTTAAATATGACAAAGCTGATAGTGGGTTTTAAATCTTCCCTATTGTCTATGGCTCTGTAAAAAACGTGATTCTAAGTATTTTCTAGTTTATGTCATTTTTACTCTACAAGCCTTCTTAAATTGGATAAAACCATTTCGACGAAGCATTTACTTCCTTGCAATATCGCAAGGCACTTCAGTAAATTGGAGAAGCTGGAGAAAGTGTCAGATATTCAGCTAATTTACTTTCACATTAAAAACCAGCTAAATTCACTAATCTCCGTAGTCTTTTGAATGGAAATAGATTCAGAGATCAAGTCATCCTAAAAGATAAGTAATTCTTGTTCTCACAACGAACTCCTTAATACAATATGTTCGATGATGCCGACACTGATAAATATAACTCCCTTCATGGGAATAACTCCAATCATCGAGCAACGCTTTCTAAAAATAGAAATGAAGAGGATTCCTTCCATGAGAAATATCAAGAAGGTTTTGCTAAGAAAAACAAACACTGCTTTTAAGCTGACAAACATAGGAAAAATACTCAAAATAATAGTACTAACAATCATGATAAGTTATAAGATATTGGCTAGGATCACTGCGAGGACAAAGATTTAAAAGGAGGGGAACAGCATAACTTGAATGAGAATTATGAAGAGAATATATCCATTTTCCCTCACTCTCGTAAGCACTTGCACCCATATTCCCCAGTAGAAAGGGAGCTGTCCCTTTCGAATATCGTAGTAGGTAATAGAGTTGTTTAGGGTTAAGGATAATTTTGATTTTGATTTTTCTTAGATGAACATTAACAGACAGCAAATCTTCCTAATTCAATTTTCAATCATCCTAGCTTTCCGAATAGCTTAGCTGCGCTTAATCTAAAACATTGCACCTTTTGAGAATGGAAAAATAGAAAGAGAGAGAGAGAGTTAGATCTGTTATTATTAATGTCTCTCTCTCTCTCTCACTGCTTAGAAAAAGACAGGCATAATCGTTCATTGGTGTATCGAGATTCAGATTAAGCTGAGAAGTTATTTTGATTTTATTTTAATGGAATCATCTTAGCATTCAACAGCGAGGAGATTTACTGATTATCAGCGACTCTTTACTTGGATTCTTTTGAGTCTCTCTGCCAGGTATCACTCTAAAATTCAATCCCATCTTCTTCAGATTATCTTACATTTCCTGGATTTACTTCAATTTTGGTTTAATCTACTTGTTTTTAGATATTTTATTGGACAAAACTACTTCCAAGTAAAATTTCAGTGATCTTTGTAGATTTGGGAGCAGTTAAATTATTATTATTTTTGTTGTTGTTGTTGTTGTTACTGCTTGAAATGTTATTTACCAGCAAGGATGGTTAGGTTTATGCTTATGATGCTTATCCATTAGACACAATGGTTGGAGTCTATTTTTGTTTATTGTTTTCATTATTTTTAGTAATTTCCTATTATGACGAAATTGGATGGTGAGATTAGTAATTTCCCTTATTTTAAGAATCTGGGAGAATAAGTGGTTAATCACATGGAATAATCTAGATTTATTATTAATTTGCTGGTAGTTTAGCAGTTTAACCTTAAGTCTGCAAAAGCGAAGGCTATTGAACAGTAAGTTGCTATTTAGTTTATGAAGATATCTTAGATTATTCGATTTCTGTTTGTTTTTTAGAAACGAGTATTTCTTGTTAATTCAGTTGAGATTTTTCAGGCACTTTGAGTACATTCGATTCATTTTATTTTTAGAATTATTGTTACTGTTACTATTTATTTTACTATTAAGGCTGTAAATTATTTATTTCTATTTATTATTATTTTGACACCTGAGGATCTTTTATTTCAGGTGTAACTTTCTTGAAGAGATTCTAATCGACAGATTAATTTATGTTTACAACTGAAGAATATGCTGGTATTGACAGTCCTGCCTAACTAACAGACGATTCTTCCTTTTAAGCTTATTTTTCTTCCTTTTTAGGAGGAGATAACAATGTAGCAGCTCGATTGGAAGATCTCTTCACAATTGGCTTCGAATCTGTATCTACAACTACAATAGGCTGTAGCACTAATTTTCCTTATTGAATTTAAGAATTATTTTGAATATTGCCCTTAATAGCAGAGTTTAATGAATTTAACTCAACATTTGACAGCTCTTTATGTTCATATTATTTTGGAATATCAGGATGTGGGTCAATTACTACAGCACTCCTTGGATGTGTTTTATTGTTATCTGGTTGTGTAAGAATGGATGAGAATTGTGTATTAAAATTATTAAAAGAAAGATGATTGTTAGATTGGTTAATCAACGAAGATGAATAGTCTTCAGCTACAATTCCTGAAATAGATTGAACTACTTATCCAAGAGACATAGAAATAGCCGTTAATTAGTTATCTTTTTGCTGTGCATTTTATCCTTTATTTTGAATTGTTTAGTTCATACTTGATTAAGGAATCGAATCCTTTGAAGTGTGTTGCTTATCTGAATTCGCAAGTGTTGGGTCTAAATGAAAGCTTTGATTTTTTGTACAGAAAAATAATTATTAAATTGTTGCAAACAAAAATTCAAAAATATCACAAAATTATGCTAAATTTGGTGAGATCAATTCTCAAGGTTATTTTGCTAAAAATTAATTTACCTTTACCCGTAGTTACTATCATCATCGTCATCCTCATGGTGATTAATAGCTTGATTCAACGCAAATTCGGGTGAATCAGGAGGAGCTTGCATATGATTTTAATTATCATTCTCTTAGTCTGACTCTTGATTGGCTTATGCTGATTCTTATTTTTGCTTTTAAGAAATGTTAAGTTTATTGCCATTATTTTTTGAGCTGAAATCTTTATTCGTATCATTTTATTCAGGTAAATTTCGAGATGTTCTTCTGCTATTTTGCATGTTTGATTTCTTGCTTTAACTTCCATCGAACATTGCAGAAACTTGAATTATTCTAAAGGACTCCTGTTTTTGTGTTGATTCGTTGATTAGCTCGTTTATCTTCACTGGACTTGCATTTTTCTTAGCGGAATTGAGATTTCGTTTAATTTAAATTTCTGCTTTCAATGGTTTGTCATCGAGCACTTACAAATCAAGAGTTGGCTATTGCTATGAAGATACTTCTTTCTTTTTCTTCTTATCAGGACTATCAGCTAGTCTTTCTCTTGCAGACAGTAGCTATCTAAATGAATAAATACTCTGTCTATCTGAATTTTGTTTTTATTTTACATTAAAAATGATTTCTTCTAGCAATCCTGGAGTTTTCATAAGTATTTCAAGATATTCATGGAGAACATACTCAGCAATAAAGTTTCCTTTTAAGATCTCTCCTTTGTATATTTTCTTAGAGTGCTTCTAGATAATTGCGACGAACCTAGCGCCAATGCTATTACGTAAGTTTGCACTGAATACAAGTTAAAAGAGTCTATTCGCTTCATCTATGCATAATTAAAAATAAATGATTTTGCATTTCAGATATTGATATTTGAAAACAAAATGTAATAATTTTCTACAAACTTACCAAATCCATATTGAAGTGAATCAAGCGGACTCGAGCGGTACAGATTAGTCTGATAAGAAAATAAATTCTTCCTAATAAAGCAGTAGAGTTCTATTAGTCTTTTTTAGTTATCCGCTTAGATCACAGAGCAATACAAGAATATTTATAAATCACACGATTTGTCAATTTATCTCTTCCAATTATGTAAAAACTCCTAGCAGACATTCATTAGATCCTATTTGTTTGGTTTTGATCTGATCTTTTACAGAAAAAGTAAAGTAAAAGTGAGTGCAAAAAGTTACTTTAAAGAAAAATGCTTTTTCATGCCTATTTTGATATTGTACTGAAAAATAAACTACATACTTTAGCTAGGTAAGCAACGATAAATTCAGGAAATGAATCATATTCATGTTACAAACTGAACTAATGGAAAGAATTATCTAGTTAGCTGATCATTTATTCAATGGTGATCTCTTTTACCTGTTTTGAAACATAATTAAATAAGATTAGAAAAATATTCTCTGGTGTTTCTGCGCGGAGTAAATTACATGAGCACTTGCAAGAGGGCTCTTAAGGAGACGCTCAAATGCTAAGGTAATAGTATTAAAAGCTGAGCTCACATCAAGATCAAGAAGATACATTTCAGCAAAGATTTAGGTTTTAGTGAAAGAAAAAGAATTAATTCTTTGATTATCTTCTATTAAGAAGAAATTATTTCTGGGAGCTCTAGGATAATAAATAAGACCATAGTATTAGGGAAAATAAATCCATAAATTAAAGATAAATTACCAGTCACGAGAGATGGGAGATATAATTTATTAAGATCATTTTTTAATGGTGTTTATTTCGAAGAAGAAAAAATCAGATTTTTATGATAGAAAAGCTAAAATCATAAAAAAACAAGAACAAATATATTCATAAAGGTGTTAACAAACAAGCATTAAAACACACACACAATTCATTATTATTTTGGATAAGTATTTCTATTTTATCACAAGACTTCAATTCTCAAAGATCATTATGAGCTGAGCACTATAATGCGTTGGGGTTATTAAGCTGGTTCTTAATATAATTTTTCTAGATCATTTTTTCAATCCAAGATATCATCAGAAAGCATGGCAATTTTAATGACACTCAGGTGAAGTTTCTACTTATAATGGTCATGGTTCAAGTGCATTTATCTTTCTGTTTCTTAAAAATCGCGGATTATTTTCAAACCTTCTTCACCTTCATTTTCAATTTGCACTTCTGCCTACTTTTTATACAGCGCTTTAAGTTCGATTTGTTGTTCTCTAGCCAGAATCGGTTTTACCTCCTTATCGGCGAATATTAAGAAATCAGCTTGAAAACTAGGATATTTTAGAAGTTCGAAAAGTCGAATAATTTCTGCATCTTTTGAGGTGATTTTATGTTTTTTTGCTGCAGTAGAAACTGAAATCTCCTTGTGTCCAGCCATGCGAAGTTTTATATTCACCACACAGTATCGTGCTGATGCGATAATCCCTGCATATTTCTCAAAAGAATTGTTCACAAAATAAGCAGCTGGTCCACGTTTCATATGCCAAAGGGTAATAAACAGCGCAACAAGAATTTCTCTTCTTGCTTGTAAGTAACTGCTTGTTTCCAATTCAAAGGTATTTCTTAGTTTTTCATTGAGGAAAAAGCCCACGTAGTTCAAGAAACCTATCGCGTTTAGATGATATCTGCATGTATCCGAGAGAGACTTCATTTCGGGTTTTCTGAATTGTAAGATATCTCGTGCGAAAGTTTCAAGAGTCTTCCCAGCATTTCCCTAAGTTTGGATGAATCGAAGACATGAAGGGAGGATTTTATTGATCTCAACGCAATGCTTAACTAATCGCTTGAAACAGGTAAGTGTTGGGACTGACAACTTAGAGATGAAAAAGGCATAAGACCCAGTGTGCTGGAAGACAGGCAGGAATTTTTTCTTTCCAACAATAGCTTCAATTTCCAAAAGACTCTTCCTAAGAAAGATGTGTAGTTGCTACGAGTTAGATCGGATAAAGTGGCGGACAGATAGAATCTTCTTGGAGGTCTAGTCAAGAAGCACGAAGGAGAAAATGCTTATTTTCTATTTCGGATAGCGAAGGTAGACATCAAAGTAGCCAATAAATGGAGCGGTCATTTTCAGAAGAAGATGCAGAACTTTGTTTTTGGAGTGTGCAGCTTGTCAGGAGTGTTTCTGATGATATCGTTTTCTGATTTAATTTATGCTCGTCTGATATTATTTGATATTTTAAAAATCAACTTATCCGCTAGATTAGCCTGCTGGTTTTAAACTGACACTCCAGAGAGAAGAGAGAGACTTTTAATTATTGGCTTGATTTAACTCTAAAACACAATTTATTTCGCTAGTTAGCTAAGATTCACTCTAATGTTGATCCCACCAGAAAATATTCAAAAGCAACATCAATTAAGAGCAAAATACAAAATGACAAAAAATATGTCAATTTTTCACATTAATGTTGAACACCATAAACAAATTCTGTTAAAACGTACTGTATTTTTAATTATTATTTTGATTTAAACAACTATTTGCAGTAATAGATTTATTAAGACATTGAAAACATTTGATTTTCTTGAGTTTATTTTTAATTGATCTTCAAAAAAGAGACTTTTTTTTAAGGTAAGACTTAATTTCTAAGAATACTAAACAATCTTCACATCGTTATAACTCTCTTTTGAAGAAGCTCTAGATAATTCAAAAGCTTGTTAAGAGTCAATCTAAAGATTCTTGAAAATATCCATTCGATTTATCCACAATGTATTATCACATTTTATGTCTGTTATCTCCAACATAACTATCAATTCCATAATCATCCTATTCATCCAATACATAATTGTTAATTTGAAACACTTTTGTTTCCTTCTCTCTCCTGATATCAGTAATCTGAGTAATTGTATTATTTTTATGTGAAACTGGTGAAATTTCCTAAAAAGTTGTTGTTTTCAGCAAGAAACTACTGCCTGATTATGATTTAGGGGCTATGTCATGAATGTATTATCTGAAACTATGTTTGTGATGGGCTATCAACGAAGGTCTACGTGGTTTGATATGACTCAGCATTTTAAATTATTCAGGCTAGAATTAATAATTCTATTCAGACTTCTATTCCTTCTTGAGAGGAGATAATAGTAACTATCCGAAGATCTTTGATGATCTATCACTATTCCCTTCGTAATGATTGTAATAGTAAATAGATTCCTTAGGTTTTTAGCTTATTTTTTAAGGAGGAACGTTTGTATTATTGTTAAAAATATCTGATTTTGAAGTAGTTATTTTTTCCTCAATTAAATCTTTTAATTGAGTGCTTCTACTCCTCTCAACACTTGTAAATCTCTATTATTATTAACATGGTAAAATTCTCTGGTTATCACCTTTTAGAGTTTATTTATCTCCAATGAATTACTCTATTTTGATATGATCTCTGGGTCTACTGAATGATCTGTAGTGAAAGAACTTTCTGTTGAAATGCGAAGGAGTTGTCGATATTTCTTCTAATTATCGAAGTAATTCATTTTCTGCTGGTTCTGTTTGCATGATTTTTTTCGTGATTGCAGCAGTTATTTCTTCGCCCATGAGCTGCTTCATGAGTTCATTCTTCTTTTTATCAACTTATTTGAGTCTGCCTTCTTTGATCAATTATGGAGTTCCAACTTTTATACATGGCCTTTTTAATGCAGAACAAAATCTCTCTTTAGAATCAACATTCTCAATAGGTGTTTTATTGTTCTCATTTCCTTATTCTTCATCTTAAAATAGCTCTAAGTTCCTGAGATTCAGTGTCAAGCATGGCTTAGATGGATGTTGTATTTTGACTAAACTACTCTACATTTTGCTCTTTTTTTCATTAACAGGGTATCTATCCTTTCTTATTTCAAGTTAGTTTCTTGGGAGAAAATAATAATTTGAGTCCATCGATTGGTGATTTTATTAACCAAACAAGATTCAAGACAATTGTATTACATTTATCATACTTCTAAACTAGAACCGAAGGAAACTCTCAAGTGAATTCGAAAGTAAGCAGAAACAGCTAAAATTTACAAGCGAATAGAAGTTGTTTTATAAAATTTTGAATAACAAATAATTTTTAAATTCGAGAAAACCTCTTATTTTTCTATTGATAAAACAGAATAAGAGATGGTATGGTATTTTCATTAAAAAAAGCCAAAATTTCATAATAAGGATACTAAAAAGATTTCAGTTTATTGAAATAATTTATTTGCATAAACCAAAATTAATTAATAATATGTTAATAAGTTTTTGCTACTTTTTTGATTTACTTGATGAATCTAGCATTGAGATTAATAATTTTTCTCTCCGAAATCTTCTTCAAAACATAAAAAAGAAACACATTGCAAGCTTAATCTATGAAAGAATACATTATTCCTCTCAAAAAGCAATCAACGAAGCTTCAAATAATAATTTACTGTTAAAGAAACAATCACAATTCTTAAAATTAAGTAATAATAATGTATTTCGATATTAATTTAATAATAATATTCGATTCCTATTTCACCATCAATAAGTACCCTCAAAATATCCAGCACGATTGGAAGATTTATTTACTTGCTTGTTCATACTAGAAAGAGATCTCATAGCATCTTGAAAATAATAATTTTTTCCCTAAATAATCTTCACTACTACATATTTATTCTCAGTATCTTTTTTCCTTCCTTTAATAGTTGTTCAAGCCTAGAAATAGAATTAGTTGAAACAGCTTTTGGCATTTATAATTGTTTTGCTTAGAAACTGTGATTCCTTTATTTTTGGGAGAAACAATAATATTTTTTTCAATTACTGCTATTTTATTCTTAATTTGTGGAGGAGGGGGAGAGTATTCTTTCAGTGATTCCTCCTTAAGATCTAGCTTCTTGATGTATTCATCTGGAGACTTTGATAAAATACTACAATTAATAGAATAATTTAGATTTCCTCTTGGTTTAGTGATTTCTCTGATAAATTTTACACCGACAAAGTAAGATACAATCTAGCATTTCCTCCCCTTTTTTTAACCTTTTGTTTTGAAACGACCAGAAACCAAATAATGCGGTTTCTGATAGCTTCTTATCTCTCAGAACTTCTACTTGATGTCATCTGAAAAATCGTAAACTGACTAGTAATTCAATATATCAGAGTACTGGATGTAAATCAACGCAATCCACTGGCGTACAATAATTCTTCAACTCATTTAATTTACACAATCAAGACGTTTTTTCAAGGGTAGAAAGCAAAAAGATAAACAAACAAAAGTACTAAAATTTCAGAGATTAGTTTTAATCTTCACTGTTTGTGCCAAGAAATGTAATTTTAAGCAATAACGAAAGTAGAAGAATAGACGCTTTTTATTAAGCTTAGCACTTTTAACCTTTTTCTCAAGGCATAAAATTCAAGAGATCGATTTAAGGGAAGGAAGAGAATGATCATTAAAGCTAATTAGAAGAAATTAATTTGCTTTTGAAGGTGTGGTAGCGAAATGCATGATAAATTATTGAAATAGAGAGTTTTCAGGAATTATTTTGGGGTGAAATTCACATTTGAACGTAAAGATTCTAAGAAATCATCCTTGAATAAAGGAGAGAAGGATTATTTTTGATCCAATTAAGCTTCTTTTCGGAGATAATTATGCAAAATGTTTAAATCAGAAAGATCTCTAATGATTTAGAGAGATGAGGGGCTTTGTTAAAGGGCTAAATGTAGGAATAACTGCAAAGAAAATTAATAAAAATCACAAGAAACCTTGATTCATTGAAAAATACAAGTTAAGCGATCTTGAAAGATATGAATGAAGAGAGGGGGGAATCATAAAGAGGTGGCTCAAGAAAATTTAATATTAATCAACCAGCGGGCGAGGCATTAATATTTATTTCCTTCTATTAAATTGAAGATTAGGGGAATAGAATTATTCTATATGGCTGTGAAAACGAAGAAATCTGAGGGGAAAGTGAGCAAAATGAGTGGATTTAAAATGGCTACATATGAACGCTGAAATAATTGCGTAAAAAATGTTGATGATCATGGAAAATAGGTCTTTTTGTTAATGAACTTTTATCTACATTGAAAATTGACAAAATAGACAGAAAATAACATCCGCTCGGGCTTCGAAGTGAGATTAAGGTTACAAGGGAAGGAAACTTTGAAAATGAGCTAAAAATCAAAGTATGAAGAGTCTCGGGGGGTATTTCGTTTAGTAGACAGAGAGTTCGATGCTATTTAGAGTCAAATCAACAAGATATTTGGATATGAACAGTGCATTTGGTGTAAATCTAAGGAGAATTCGCCTATCTTCAATTTTCCTCCCATACGTGGTCATCCATCTTCGGCTGTTCAAAGGGTTTTCTGAATTGATGAGATAATCAATTCCAAACAAAAACAAATCAAATCTTTTTAAATAATTTGTCATAAATCACACTTTTCCCAGCTAACATGATTCACTCCGCGATTTCTTCTGCTAATCAAAAAAATATCTTATGCATCAACTAGCACACAACAAACATCAGCAACAACAATGCCTTCTATCAAGATGAGGATTTCCCTCACTAGGAGCAAGAAGAGGACTCTCTGTTCTAATACAATCACGAACCTGCAGTTGAAGTGTTGCCATCTTATTTGCGAAGCGATTCGGAAACCTAATCTTACTATTCTTCTTCGTGTTCTAATTCTGGAGCATTGAAGTGTTATCCTGGTTCAGATTCATTGGATTATTCCTTCACCATCAGTAATCACTAGCAAGAAGCTTAGCCTCATCAACCTGTCCACTACAGCGAGTTTTTGCATCATCCAGAGTAGCTTTAATAGCATATCTAAGAAATGCATTTTCAATAGGAATCTGAGCTCCAAAGTTAATTTATGCATTAAAATATTCAACAATAAGACAATCATGCATATCAAATCTAACAAGCTTCCAAGATTAACTACTACAACTGTGCAGCTGATATGAACAGCTATAGTTACTAAAGCCCTTAAAGCTACTGTTCAAGTCCAAATGAAAGTTAGTTTGAAGTGAAACTAGAATTGAGTCCAAGTGAGATTTCTTCGTCTAACTACTCCGAAGAAGAAACTGCCTTAGAACATGTTTTATCTTGCCCATCAGACCTACACATATCTCGTAATTACTATTAGCTACTCATCGACTATGAACATAGTCAAAAATAGCAAGAATGGAAAAGTTCAAAATAAGGTTTTGAGTCGACCACAACCCTCCAACATTAAGGGAAAATTGAAAAACCCAAAGAAAATATCTAAGAACTGGAAGAATTCGAGTCAGAAATCAAAAAAAGCAACAAGAAAAATGTAGTCAAAAACATCATGAGCGCATTCAAGAACTTTATCCTCGAAGGTACCGAAGGACAAATTTAATAGCAGCATGTCCTTGCTCTTTATAACTCAACAAAAAAAGGAATTATGGATGACTTACTCGAGATGCAAGCTAAATTCAAGAGATATATCACCTCTAAAAATTTCAACCATTACACCGTAAAACTCCTCATCCAGCATATCAACTACTCCCCAGTGTTCAAATATTTCCTAGAAGGTCCCGCTGTAGAGTGGGTAACTTAATCGAAAGTCGCTGATGTGTCTTCTCATCTGATTATGATCGATTACCTCAAGGACTGTTTCATAGATATTTCTAAAATCGATATCCTGAAAAGACATGAAAAAAAAAGAGCACATTACCAGTGAGCTGCTTAGAGAAGCTATTCCCGTTAATGATATTTCAATATAAAGGATGAACAGATTGTCCTTCAACCATAAAAAGATAAATAAACAAAAGTAGGCAAGATTCTGTGTCTTATCTCTTTCCTCTTAAAATCTCGTATTATTTTTTTCACTTATTAGTTATATTTTTACTAAGCTTTCTATTTCATCACACTCTCAACTTCTTTCTCTGTTTCTCTTTTGTTATCGTCACATTTGTCTTCTTTTTGATGCCCCCACACGTATTATAATAAGAATGTGTTCGAATTTTGAAAATAGAATCTCCGTTTTTTCTCAGACGAATATCCTCCCACCTGAAATAATTTCCTTTTTATAATTTGATGGCATCCACCTCTAATCGTCCGTTGCATCTCTATTCTTCTTTTTAATTCAAGTGTAGTATCTTTTATTTTGTTTCCTCTGTGGACAAACGAAACTCTCCTTTCTGAATAAGCTAGCTTCATTTTTAATCATTTTTTTTGTAGTTTCTCCTTTCAAGCCCACTGGTCTCTTTTCTCTTTTGTCAAAAGGATTTATTATTTCTCTTTCTAACAACATCAATGACATTTCATTATCATCTTCATATATCTTAACTCGTTGGCCACCTTTAGCATCATACCTCACCTTATATTAAAAAATTTCTTTCATGCATTTATATAAATTCCTAATAACTAAAAACTCCTCTTCTTGCATCTAAAAACCTTGGTTTCTTATTAATTTCTGCCAGTATTTGCAAAATCTCTAATAAATAAATATCTACATTCTTCTTTGAGGTGAAGAACTAGCTTGAACACTTCCTCTCTTTCTTTGATAATAAATTAAATAAATTAATCTCTTCTAATTAAATTCAGGAGAAGACAAATCTTCTATTGTACTACTTTATTCTCTTTGATTCGTTGACTTTCATCTCCTGTAAGACGATAAATTCCCATATAAATAACTAAATTGTTTTTTCTGTTTTTTCATATTCTTTTTCTTTTTAACAATCGCGTTTACATCTTTCCATATCTCTCGACAATAATATTTGAACTACTTTTAAAACTTAAACCAACACAACAATATCAAAATTATAGATTCCATTATCCTTCCCAAAGTTCGAAGTATTCTCCCCTTCCTTTGGCAAACATATTTTAAGCAAATTTCGAAACAGCAAATTCAATTTAAATGAATATATAATATTATTATTTTTTTATACAATTCAACTATTTCCGTTTGTGTACCATGACAGCATCATCTTGCAGATATATTGCTTCCTACTGTTGGTAGATGCACTCCTGACCCTCCATATCTGTTTAGAAATAACCATCACAAAGTTTATTAGTATTTCAATTTATTTGCCATTCAGAAAAGATGAATTATTTATCTAATTTACTTATCTTTTTAGCATGTAATTAAATAAACTTCTCTGTTTCTGAGAGCTAGTTTTTCTTAGCAATCTTAAAGGACTTCAACTTTACTTTGTAATTGCTACTCTTTCTCAAGGATAATGTCATTTAACTATTAAATTCTGCTTTTGTTTTCGAATTGCAACTTTCTGTTTTCAATTGTGAGAATGTTTATCTTCCCCTTGAAATCAGCAAATCTGCTCTCGTTATCTTGTCTTTCTTTTCGCAAGGCCTCCCGACTAGATTTATCCATTTCTTTGAGCTTCTCGTTGTATTCAAATACAGTCTTTTCAATATCTTTGGTATTTTTAGCACCTAAAGCTCTTATCTTATGTTCTAAAATTAAAACTGAAACAAGTTGTTCATCAAGAGATTCAACTTATCCTTCTTTTTAAGTTAATTCTTTCTTTAACACGTCTACATCTTCTTCACGTTGTTTCAAGTCATTAATAGCAAACTAAAACTCCTATTTGATGTTCTAAATCAGACAAAGACAACAAAATAAGATTAAATTATGCATTAAAAGAGTAGATTTCATAAATATCGAAAGGACAAAAATATCTTGAGTATTTGAAGAAAAGAATCTTTTTTGGGAAAATAAACTGATTTGTAAATCCATGTAAAATTAGTTTTAAATATGAATGTTACCTCCATTTCTTTTTGTGCATAGTTAGCAAGCAAAGTCGCTTGAACTTCACTGTTCTTGAGCTTCTCTTAATAGACTGCTATTGAGATCTTGAGTTGTTGGTTTTCCTAATTTCATAAAAGGGTCAGGTTTTTTAGTTGTTTTTTGTTCAAAAAGAATCACTTAAATAATAAATGTTATGCATTTTTAATTTGTTCAAAAGCCTCTCTTTCTCATGAATTTCATTTAACTTTATTCCAATTAATCATCTTTTTTCTATTCTTATTATGAGATTATTGTTAATTTATTTTACTCTTGTTAATGCCCGTACTTCTGCTTCTTAAGTCTACAGAAGGAACAGGTAATCCTTCGCTATTTTAGAAGATTCTTTGAGTTCTGCTGGTCGCTTGAATTAAAAGTTTTCTTCTTCAAGTTCATTGTAAAACTTTATTATGACTGTAAACACTGCCTCAAGGATAGGCAATAAATCTTTAGCTTCTTTCTTTTCAACATCGATGTCCCATAAACTTAGCAGATACTCCTTCAAATCCTCAGAACCCTTGAGAGGAAATACAATAACAACAACAATAAAAGGAAGTTACAGTTTTAAAAAACCCCCGCTAATCAATTGAGTTTTAGGTGGAGAATTTGCTAAACTTGCCCGGAAAATATATTTTTCTCTTTATTTTCTATGCAATTTGAATCTTACAAATCCTTTAAGCATGAGGTTAATCTGGCGGTAGTAGTTTTTAACAATTTTAATGAGATCCGTGTAGTTATCTTCTAAAACAATGAAGTCATTCAAATCGAACTTTTTTTCCTTGCGAGGGTGCATGTTTTAGGTAGTGATACTCTATTTCTTAAAATCTGAGCGTACACTCGGTCGGATGCTCACTCGGAGACTAGTTTTTCCACTAGATCGATTTGGAGAAGACGTCCCACCTTACGGCGACTACGGTGTTCTGTGTTCTAAATGAGAGGGTAATGTTTGGAGTGGACGTGAGAATTTGACTGTAGAAGAATTGCCATTTGTTGAGGCTGTAGTTAGCCTGAAATCTGCGGGCTCTGTGATTAAGAAATTAGCTTTTGGAGTGGAAGAAATGTTGTCTTTTTGTCCATTTCTTTAGAATTGTTTGATTACAGATTGAATGTTCCTTGAAGCGCTACTCATATTAAGACAAGAATGAGAAGGAGGATATTATTATCAATGGGTTCTTATGTGTGTTTAGAATGAAATGACCAACTGATTGCTATTTTTTGTAGATTTTATCTAATAAAAAAATAATTTATGAGAAAGCTCTTTTTTTTTTGAACTCAACAGAATTTGTTTCACAAAATAGACTGAGAAATCGCTGACAAATAAAACACATATGCATGAGGTTTAATATTTTTCACTTGCTATTATTCATAATTGAGTTATTATCAATCCTCTATAAGTGCTCCTTATATTTGCACTAGCCTTCCAAATTTTCTACTAAAATTTGCACCAAAAAAGCTCAACTTAATTAATTGAACAAAATGGTAGCTTTGAAGAATATTTTTCTAGAAGAATTGTTTTGAAATACTTATCAATATTTATGGTACTTTGATAAAAGAGAGCATGTTAATATAGCCTTTATCTATTCATTTCATACTTTATCCCAGTATTTATCAGGAATATTTTTAAGATTAATGTTCAATTTCACAATTTTGCTTCATGCACAACAATAAACAGCATGGCATTAGACTTTTAGTTAGTTAGATGGTAAATATCAATTTTAAGTCACGACTCAAGCGAATAATTATCAGAGATAATTAGATCACCACAAAAAATAAAGCAAATTTGATTACTTGTGTTCTTTAGTTTTAACAGCGAATAGCGAAAATGTTATCTTCTCTCAAGGAAAAACTCACAAAGGATAATTATAAATGGCTCCTCAAATGGCTGAGCATTGGAGCCGGAGTTGCATTGCTCATCAACGGTGTTCTGAGATATGTATTTTTTATATCGATGCTATCTGAACCATGGACGTTTTTTCAGCCATTTTATGTGATTTTATTTGGAATCATAATCGGTGGAGGAGAATTAGAAAACAAGTACATTCTCTAGAAAATTCACTTTATGAACAGCTATCTTGGAAGAGGAGTGTTTGATTTCTTTGTTGCTACTATCTGCACCAGTTATGTAGGCAGTGGATCTATTAACATCTTTGGAATCGTCATTTCGATTGTTCTGGCTGTGATTGGTATTTCGTACATAATTTTTCATTTCTAAGGAGATAAAACTAGTGAATTAGATACTTTAGTGGCTGCTTCTACAACAGCAGCTACAACTTAATCTTCATCTAGTGCAGTGTAAACTCAGTAAAAAGAAAAAATTAGTTCTGGAAAAGCATCAATAAATACAGATGCTAACTAAGAGAACTCAGTTAATTTAGAAAAGAGTCTCTATGGAAGTAAATACACTGTCTAATAATAGTAATAATGATAGCATAGAAGACATCAACAGTCAACTATTATTCAGCTTAGAATCATTGAAGATAATAATAAAATTAAAAAGAAAAGGTATTTAACAGAAAAATCAATATATTTTGTTTGCATCAACACTGTTAAAGAATAATCCATATTATAAATATCCTTTTTATCTTGTTGTTCTCGTTCGACGAGAGTGTGTGTTTGTCTGTATCTTTATCCTAAAACAAGAATTAAAAACAAATGCAGAATTCAAACAAATACTGAATTCTTAATAATTCAAGGGTATTTTTCTTAATAATTTTTTTTTAAAATTATCTTATGTTTTCTAAAAACTTTTAATGTGATTTTGTGTCTAAGAATCGCCTAAAAAGAAAATACAATAAAAAACTAATGTCTTTCGGTTCTGAAAGCTCAAAATACAGCATTGAAAAAAAGTCAAAGAAAATTAAATTCAAATAACTTTTTTAACAATAAACAGAGAAAAAGAAAAGACAGAAGTACTTCAATTAATTTGCTAAATGGAAACTATTACCGAGAATACCTTGCCTGAATTCTGCTTAGAATACATGGTGACAGGGTTGCATGCTTAGATGTCGTTCTCAGATTGCATTTTGTGTTCAACTGAGAAGAAGAAACAGATCTTCCAAGGTGCTTTTGAAGATGATGAAGAAGAAAAGTAGAATAGCCAACAATTTAGAACGAACCGCTCGAATGACGATAAATTGCCTGATGAAAATAATTTTGAGGATGAATTCTTCGGACTCGAGAAAGCAGCTGAAGAAGAAAATGAAACACATTTCGATGAGGATGCTTCAACGATTGAATAGAGTGCTCAAGAAAAAATCACTGAGGATGCTATTGTCAACTTAACAGAATTGGTGCAAAAGCAATTTACCAACAGCGAATGCCTTTGTATCCTCTTAGATATATCCATGGGATAGATCCCGTTAGTTTGGAAGATAGATGAAAATAGACTTTCATATGCTATTAGAATTCTGAGTTAGAGTCTGTAAACGTTAAAATCCACTTAGTTGTTCAATATTATTGCAACATCAGGGAAGTAATACAGATAATAGTTCTCTCCAGCAGACAATATTACTATTTAGAATTCAGATGATTACCTCATTGGCCTTGAAAACTACTTGGACAGAAGAGCGATTATCGAATCCATAAAAAAATAAGTAGAAAATGCTACTTAACCGATGGATATTTTTGTGTTCACTGATTTCACTGATGAGAGTTATGCTGATCACGAAGCTAAATTACTCTAAGCGTTGGAGGGCTAGAAACAATAGGTGAAACTACATGTTTTCTCATTGTTTTTCGGAGGAGTAGATTCAACTGAGCAGAAATCAGGTGCGATAAACTTCTGGAAAAAAATAACCAAGGAATTCAAAGGATCATTCACAGGATCTATTGGAATAGAAGAGAAGATCACAACAGAAAGCTATTGAAAAAAATAAGACCGAATAAAATGCAATATTTATGATTGGTTTTAGCTGTTTTTTTATTGGAATAAGAATTTAATTTGTTAGAAAAGATATTGGGAAAAATTTTAAATATTTTTTGAATAATTTGAGATAAGAAACGAATATTTCTTTGGTTAAAAAAATACTACTAAACGGAGAATCACCAGCAGCGGGCTTCAATAAAGGGAGGTTATAGAAGTAATTGATTAGGAAATTCCTTTGAGGAATTTCTAACATCGAAATTCATGAATTGTTTTTTGCTCTTGGCATTTTATTTTTTTAACTGAAGTATCCATTTTCAAGGTACCTGTAAAATATAATTTAAGCCCTACATTCACATGACAATCATGAAAAAGTAAACATGTACCAAGAGCTTACCCTTCTTTTTGAGTTTTAAAGCTTAAGTTAAACAAAAGTAGGAGAAAATAATGCAAAAAACAAAACAAGATTAATTCACTTTTTTAAAAGGCTACTAGATAAACACCGTCAATACTGTCTAATAGGCTTTGAACGATTTTTATTAAACTCCTAGAAAACACCCTTACAGACTCATTTTTGCTTTAGTTTTTGCTGGTCTCAAAACACGCATTTTTTCCTCATTATGCAACTAAGAATTGTTGGATAACAAGCTGATAACCCACCTACTACTACTACGATGAACATGATGAACTAAAGAAAACAAACAATTGTAAAGCCACCTAAACCAATGGATAAAGCAACTTTGATCAGACTCACTGTCAACTGTTTACCAAATCAGGTACCACCTATTTTGCTCAAAAACGCTTCTGATCACCTTCGTCCAGCCAAATAAAACCCTTTCAAAGTTTCTGACCTTTTGTTTCACAGCGCTTCGTCGAGTAAACAACCTAAGTTCAAGAAGGTGTAATAGAAATAATCTTAGCAATAGTCACCTTTGCAATCTCCATTATTTCCTTAAAAACTCTCCTAAGGAAGCTTAAGTCTTGCAGCTATCGATGATCTTGAAAGTAGCCCAAATAGCCAACGCCTTGATTATCTTTAAGCTGAGAATAGAAGCAAACTAAGTAGTCGTCCATATTTTGAAGAATTCAGTTCCTTAAAAGAAAGTTCAAATGATTTTTTTGAGAACAATTTTATGGATGGTAATAGCAATAATACCAATAGGAATAGCAATAATGACAATAACAGTGGACTCCATGGTGATTTTGGAATGAATTCGATTGAAAAATAGCCGAAGATTATATCAAACTGTAATTCCATAACAAATTTTAGCTCTGCTTAAGTTGCTAATCCAGATGAAATCACTCAGTAACTCGTCAAGCAAAATTTAATGATTTTTAACAGAAGGAGAGTAATTGGAACGTCGAGTACTCGCATCCAACCAAACTTGCTTAAAAACCCTAATGGGTTCAATTAGTCGTTCTTAGCAAATTAATGTCTTCGCACTACAATCTAAACTGAAAGAACCTTACTTTAAGCTCGTAATGGAAGTTTTAAAGACGATGTTAGTCCTAAAAATAATGAAAAAGCTTACTAAATTCGAGAGCAAATGATAGGCGATCTCATGATCTAAAGCGAGTCTCTTCAAAATGTTTTAGCTCTTCGAAGATAACCTTAGTAGATTCCTCTTATTAGTGCACCTTATTTTCAAGGCAAGAAGAATATTTCTTAAAAGGATGCCCTGTCAGATAAGATAATTGAATAAACTGCACTAACAACAGCAGCTTCTACGATGAGTTCATCCCCTTTTGAAGGAATAATCAGAAAAGATGTGATTTTATAAAAAGAAGAACAAAATGAACTTCTTGATAAATCAAATAAGTAGAAAATTAAAGGCTCGCTTGGGATTGATACCAAACTAAAGCAAGAAACGCAAAGGTAAACACTAAAGTCTGCCAAAAAAACTGAAAGAAATGTACTTTTAGAAGATCTACAAAGTTTAAGACAAGAATACGACATCTAGCCTAGATCATATAAGCTGATCGATAGAAATCAGTTAGTTAATGGTAAAGAACCTGGCATGAAGAAAATACAACCAAAACTTGCCTTCCCTGCTAGACAAAATGGTAGCTCTTCTCTGAAAGAGTTTTCAAAAAAGCGACCTTAAACTGCATAAATTACAAATATTAAAATATCTACTGTGCCAGATGATTTTAAGAGTAACAAAGAAAAAAACAAGAAAACTAACGATTTCAATGAGAATAATGAAATTGATTTGGAGACAATTGAAGGGGAAGCACATTAAGATGATCGTCCAAATGTTAGAATTACATCTGCATCAATTATGAGGTGTTTAACTCCAAAAGATGGAGGAAGTGTACATGAATAGTTTCTATGTCGAGTTTTAAGGAGTGAGAGGAATGCTGTTTTTGATAGAATCAAATCAAATGGAGTTATTACAAATTTTCAGAATAGAGAGGAAGAATAGAAACGATAACAGCAGAATAATTAGAAACTTTTGTTAGCAGATAAGGAAGGTTATGAAACTATTGAGGAAATTCAGATTGATCTTGATTTTCAATAAGAAAAAAAGTAACAATAGAGTAAATTTGAAGATCAAGAGTAGCAGTAAAAAGAATAGAAATTTGGAATGGTGTGTCCATGGTAAGAATGGAATGAAGAAATAGGATATGATGATGCTTCTCTTGATTTTATTCACTATGCTAATTCACCATGAAATTTATTTATTGTAATGCATAATAAAGTTCATTATTTTACCCAAGCACACTTTCAACATTAAATAGGCATTTTCTATTTTTTAGATTATATTATTTTGAGAGTTTTTTTTCTAGACAAGCATACCTACACACACATAATTGAAGTACAAAGCAAATTAAAGCTAAACTATTATTGAGTTTGATCTCAAGAAAGGATATGAATTGTGAAGTTATATTTATTTTTGAAAATTTCATTGAGCTTTTAAGCTGTTAGAGGTATCGTTTCCCGTCTGTTTTCCAGGGAATAATTCACTTCAAATTATCCAGGGCTTGTTAAGAAAAATAACAATGAATGAAACACATTTTTAGGGAGATAAAAGTTTTTTATTTTATTTGTGAAAACCAACAAAAAATTATCTTTATGTTTGATGTTGCTTGCTTACATAACTTTTAAAGCAATTTGATGTCCTTCTTGAGTAATTGTTGCTTGGAGTTCTTTGAATAATCCGTTATCTTCATTGTCGCTGTTGACTTAGTACAATTCTAATTTATCTTTATCTGCCTTAGGTAATCCAAGATCGATTTCAATTTTTCTTTTTGTTTTTGTTTCTGATTTCTACCAAGCTTGGGCTGGTATTTTTAACTTCGAACTTAAGTAATTTATAATATCATATTACTCAGAGAGCACTGCCAAATCGTAGAATTCTTCGAAATTCAAATTGTGTATTAGATTTAAGCCATCTTCTGCGCCGTCAATTTCCTTGAGTGATACTTTAGATGGACTTTAAAACAAAAAAATGTTCTTATTTTTGGTTTATAAAAACACAAAAAATTCAAAAACTCTGAAGAATTAAATCTTACAAGAAGCAAACGATAATTTGATCATCTTAGCTTGGCTGTTCTCGATAATACTTTTATGCTAATATTTCCTCAAATGTACTAGGATGTCTGCCTTTTAGAATACTGAAATGAAGACTCCTTCTGTCGAGCTAGTGAGTTTGAAATGAGCGAATATTCATATCCCTAGAAGGTGTCCCCCAATATTAATCAAAGGAAACCTATGTTGGAAACCGTGAACTCTTCGATTTCATTGAGAATGGAGTGTTCTTAGCAGAACTTAAATGCTTGAGTGACATTGGGGAATTGTCAAAATTTAAAGGAATTACAGAGCCATATGTTTAGATTTCTAATTTTTCGACTTCTCTCATATCGATTTGATTTACCTGGAAAAAAACAACAATGATGAGAAATGCTATTTTTAGTTTAATTCTTTGTTTTTATGCAACTTTACATTAAAAACCAAAAAATTCAAGTTTTGTTACAAACTTAGAAAGTGAATTGAAATTAGAAGAAATGAGCTCAGCGATCTCAGAGCGAGATAGCTAGATTTATCTTCTGTAGTTTAAGTTGTTAATGTAGAGTTCCACAGATGGAAACAATATCTACAGTAGTAGGACTCGATCTTCTGAGGAAGAACAAACAACTTAAGATGAAGATTGATCAGCTGCAAATGAAGGAAAAGCAACTGTGATACGAGAAGGCAGAACATCAGGCTGGAGAACACAAAAACAAAACAAAAAATGATTAATTTTCTACTTCAAAATTCAAGGTTTTTACTAATGAATTTAAAGATTGCTGTGAGGTTTGAAGTTCCAAATTGAATTAGATACTTGTAGGAATCTAAGAATTAGGAGTTCCTACAAGTTTTGTCGCTTCAAAAATCCTCTATAACTCAGTTACTTCCAGTTTGATTAATTCCTCTAACTAGCTAAAGTTTATCATTGAAGTTGCAATTCTCTTTTTTCGAAATCGCAGGGAAGAATCATTTGCATTTTCTTCAAAATAATTGAGCATACTCATTTTTTTCACATGACCAGAAGTACTCCCTTCTGATGCTCCTTCCTCTGATAAACCTTAAGTTGAGTTCTATTATTATTGAAGATTTTATTTGTTCTCAGTGAGATCTAAATTCTAAGCTGACTAAGTTTCTTAATTTATCTTAGTTTCTTGTTTTTCACTTTCATTAACCCCTTTGGTTTCTTCTTCTTCTTTACCTTCATTTTACAGTTAATTTACAATTTCTTATTCCTAATTGTCTTTCTCAATGTCTTCTCCCTCTTCTTAAAGACATAATTTTTCTACTATTTATTTATCTTAAATTTCATTTTAATCTTCTTATCCTTCTTAATCCATTTATTTTCCTTCATTTTATTCCTAGCTTACGTTTTCCTCTTCATCTTCACCTTCTTCTCCTTCCAGAAAAACTTCTTATTTCTCATCAAAAATCGTACTTTTCTAGACAATCTTATCGGTACTAATGTGCTTATCTTCTTCACTCTTCTTTGCTTATTCCTTTTCAAGTTCTATTTCAGTATTTCGCTCATTTACAACATTATTTTCAACTACCTCAGATATTCCCTTCACAATTCTTTCATCAGCTAATACAATATCCTTTTATTTCTCCTTCCTGACAAGATCTGAAATGAATCCTTCAAAGCTCTTAAAAGTTACAACTACTTTTCTTCCTTTGTAAACAATTATTTTCCTAAAAATACTTCTTTCGTCCTATTACTTCAGTAGCGCTTTAATATTACTATCAACCTATTTCTTTGCTGAACTCAATATTTTTCCATGTCTATTTAAGTCTAACTAATGCGTATTTTAACCTTCAATTGGCTCTAATTTCACTCCTTTTGACTGTACTCTTCTATTCCCAAACTTTTAACTTTCAAAAGCAGAAGAGTGCTTCATATAGGCTCTATTAAAATCACCATTAAACAGAGTGTAAGTCCAAGTAAGTTCCTAATAAATTTAATCCAACCCCCACAACAAACAAAGGTCTAGAATTTTTTAGGAAAAATAATTCAAAAACACTATTTTCACATCCCGCTAGCTTTAAAAACGATTAAATCTTATACTTACCTATCACAAAGGAGACTAAACGATTTCACCGAAAAATCATAGCTCGAAAACAGCTCTGTTTTTGTAACATTTCTAACATTATTCTTCATTTCGAATAATCTAAAATTCTATTTACCATTCCTATGATGGAGAAATCTAGGATGCTCTCTCCCTTACTGCGCAGTCATCGATTGAACTCTTCCCGGCAACATTTCCAATCCTATAGTTCGATTACTTCCATTATTAGCAAAATTTCCTAATGATTTATTGTGTGCTTCTCTCGCAAGCGAGTTCGAAGGAAGTCTCGAATTATCATTAACATTGCTATTGTTGATGGTCTACGATTGATTGAGCGTTGCACTTTACAACAAATAATAAAAAACCGTTAGTTAGAATATCAAAGGTTAGTAATAATCATTTGCTGTGGTAGAAGAAAATATTCACAGCTAAGAGTAAACTTGGTTCAGTTTGAATTGAAAATCATTGGTTTCAAGAAGTTTCTTTGGCATGGCATCCTGCGGGAACATCTACACAGATTGTATTCTGCTCATTATCTTTGCTAGGAGGATATTATAGAGATTTTAATTATTTGTTTCTATTGGCGCATATTCTCTCTCTCTCTCTCCCTCTATCTCTATCTTTATTTTTTCTCTTTCTTTCTCTGCACTCCCACTTTCTATATTCTGCTGTTTTATCGATTAATATTAAGTGAAACTCTTGCATTATCTCTCTTCCATTCAAGGATAAGGTACTTAATCGCTTATTACACCAATTTGAAATTGCCTCTTGGATTCTCCCGTATCATCTTGCAAAATATGGTTGTTTTAAGAAAGATTTTAAAATACTCTAAGCTAAGTGAATACTTCAGTGCATCTCATTATCTTGCAAAGATGCTTCTGTTCTTCGTAATTTCAGTTTATCTGCTTCAGCAGTGCCTATTAATAGCTATTTACATACACACAGTAACAATTTTTCTTTGAATTTTGAAATGAATAAAAATTAACAAATTTGAAAGAGAGAGGGAATTTATGAAATAAATTTTAAATGCAATCGAAACAGCATGAATTATTTTATCAATGCTTTTGCTCAGCAAAAAAGTAAAGAAGAAAAGTATTAGCTGCTTAAATTCAAACATAAGAATTTCTTAGAACGGGGGTTAATAACATACTTCAATGGCAATCAAGCGCATTTTAGTTTGTTTTCAATTCAAAATAGATTCCTCTTGTTCTTGCTTACAAACAATCTTAGCTTCTTAAATCGGATTCTCATAGCAATAAAACATAAAGCTTTTATATTTCTATTTTTATTCTTCTTTTTTTCAGAGATGTTTACAATGAATTATCATCATTCATTGCACTTTCAATGCAAAATTTACCAAAAATCAACTACAAACATCGATTTCTAAAACAGATACAAGTATGCTTTTTTATTTATCTTCTTCTGTGTCCCCTTCAAAGATCGTTGCTTACACGTCTACGTCTACGACGAGGAACTGGCTTCCCACAAGGACAATTGTCATCACCTTATTTTTTATTCCAAGTGCATATGGAGCCATCTTCGCAAGAACATTCACCGTTGTCGTTATCAGTGCATTTGAGCATATTGTAAGTGCATTTGAATTCTTGAGCTATTTACATGCAATTAGCGGAAACATGCTAGACAGCGATGCTAAGGACCAATATTGTTAAGATGAAAGTAGCTGCTCTCATAATTGATATTTTTCTATTAAATGAATAGAGGGAATGTATTTAATTTTTGTGAAGTTTATTCTTAGGGAAGAGTTTAGAAATCTGTTTTATATCGTATCAAAAAGATTAAAAAATTGTAATATAACTAAATATTTAATATCAGAAGCTGTCTAGAGGATTAAACGTGTTGGATAGAGAGCTCTTTATCAGAAGAGCTTTTATTTCTTTGCAGTTATCAAGCAAATTAAAAGTTTAAATTCTTTTTACCAAATATTATCTGATCTTATAAAACTTAATAAATGCCAAAAAAACCCATTAATAAATAATAACTAAAATTAACGTCTTTCATTTTTAAGAATTTAACTTTGTCTGTTCTCTTTGCTGGTAAATTAGGTTAATAATAAATTAGATTTTAAAGGTTGAGTGAGATAATTAATGTGTTGAAGAAATTACTTTCTGGGGGGGAGGGGGGAGCATGAATCATCTAATCATACAATCAGACAAAAGAAGATTATTATTCCTGTATGGCAGAGTTTGAATTATACTTGTTGTCTCCAAAGACTAAAATCTGCTCGAATTTAATAACTTTTTCGATGCAATTTTAGTTTTTTTTTAAATTTTTTTTATGGATCGTTGTTTATCTTCTATCATACAAATTGAAATTTTAAAAAGGCCATTTGAGGATATGAAAAATGCAAGAAATAGAAATGAGTAATTGAAATCATACCTTACTGACATTGTTATTACTAAGAGAGAGATTTATGTAAAGTAAAAGGGAACACTCACACAGAGGAAATTATGAGAGATTTAAACCAATGTGACAGGAAAATTTAGGTACTTAATCGATAATTTGAGGAGGAACTGACTGTGGGAGATGAGTGAAGAATTAATAGGACTTTTGGGTAAGAGAAAAAGAAGAAAAAAGAATTAAGCAATAGGGAAAGGCAGACTTGAATATAAATATTAAAAACATATTAGCTAACAATCATAGTCTAAACAGTGTATCTCTCAAGGCATGAGTAACTCTAACAACAATGCCCATTCATACCATTATTTGTATTCCAGTGGGCCTCCAGTTATTTAGAATTCACCTTATTATTATTCAAGGTAACCATCAAAAGAAAAGCTATCTTGGCTTCAAAAGATAAGTTGTATTATTTCCTCAGCCTTTTTTAAAGCAACTGAACAGAATAAACGCCATATGAATTTATTTTTTTAAAAACTAAAAGTTACTTTTTAAGTCATAATATTCATAATATTCTCCATATTAACTCATTATTTTTCATTTTACAGCCATAACGAACGGCTATCTAGCATAAGCGCTAGCAACGGAGGTGAGTGGCAAGGCAGCAGCACAAAATAACTTTCACAGGAAAGAGAAGCACATTCAAAAGAAAAGTTGGTACCACGAAATAAGTAGCTGCCTCCTCCAAGAGATCGCTCTAGTGAAAAAATATCCTTTAATAAGTACATTTAACTTTAGTTTTCTTACAACATTTATGGATTGAGACACTTGGATCTGCATAGTCTTGCAAACTGATGGAATACATGAACAGTTTTAGAAAGATAAAGGAATTTAATGTTTTTTTGTTGTTGTTGAAAATTAGGAGCAGTCCTCATTTTTTCCCTTCTCAATAAAACGAAACTGGTAGCAGTAATCTCATCCCCTAAGGAACATCCAGCTAGATAGCCATAAAGGATAATGAAAAAATCAGTTAAATTTAGAAGATCTACAATAACAACATACGATCTCGACACAACCTCCATAAATCTCAGAATAACTTCTACAATACACACTCTAATACGTTCTTCAACTAAGTTAATCCAATCTAAAATACAAATAGCAATGGATCATCAGATACACGAGCTAAGAAAGCACGCCCAAATCAAAATCCTAGCAGAAAATCTTAATCGCCATCTACTGAAACTAAATAAATCTCATAACAATACTCATAACAGAATTCATAATAGTAGTAGTTATCTTCTTAATAATTAAGTCAATTACCTCTCTAATATCAATCGATAGGCACAAAAAAACCAGAGCAATTAGCAGTGAAGGCCACAAAGTAGCCTTCGTAGCAGCAAATTCATCAATAGCATCAACAGTCTCCTCCCTTAGCTTCGTTTCAAAAAGAAAACAGTAACTTCGCTAACTCGCACTCCAAGGAATTCAAATCAAGGTATGGAGAACATTTTTTTAATTTCAATTTTCCTTTCTTTTCGAAAACTTTAATTTCACAATATCCTCTTACACACTTGTGAAGCTTACTCCTATGAAATCTCCTAGCAGGAGCTCGGTCAATGTCGGGAAGAAAGAGATTCTCATGGGTTCTGCACCAACTAAGCAACCACAGCTCAAAGGATATCTCCAATCAAAGTCAGGCATTTAAAGTGGACCACCAGCTTCAATGTTCTTCTAATCTTCTAGTTCTTCTTCGAAATTTTATCAAACCGAACCGAATTTCAATAAGAAATCGTCCAAGAAACTTTTCGCATACTCGAATTAGCCACCAATCAAAACGCAATTGATTCCCATTGAAGACCTAATTGTCAGTGAAAATATGTCAAATTCAGGATAGATTGGACGAAAATATTTCACAAACAGCACAACTCAGCCAAATATATCTTCAGCTTTCTTCTCCATTCCACCGAAATCAAATTCATTTTTTACATCATCTTCGTCCTCCTCCTAACGACTCGGTAGTTTCAATCCTACATTCAATGCAGAAGATACTAGGAATCCAAATAAATTTGAAAGACATCTTCTCGCTAATGACTTCTAGAATTATTGTAAAAATATGATAAAGATGCATGTTAGATAGGTTGTAATTTGAAATGAAAAAAAAAAAACAGAGAAAAATAAGATTCAAGAGAATGCAAGGCAATTACAGACCCCAGGAAAAGCAGGAGATGAAGAGAAGAACTTACCAAAATAGCTGGCATCTTTGGAGACATAGTAGTTATATAGCTACGATGTTAAGATGGATGAGCCATTGTCTTTGTTAAAGCGATAGAGACAGGAAAAAAGTGATGAAAGGTAGAAAAACGAAGAAGAATTTGAACAAAATATTAATTGCATAAAAGAAAGAAGAAATAATAATAACAATATGAATGCTGGTGTAGCAGGGTTGGAAGTGATTTAAGAGCATCACAAAGAAGATGATGTTAGAGAAGTGCCCATAGACCTGATTCAATAAGTGCAAAAAATCAGCGAATCTAGACCGAAGACTTCAGAAGGAGGAAGGAGAAGAAGAAAGCTACGATCATTGAAATAAGAGAAAGAAAGATAAAAAGAAATAGAATCATCAGCTGATTGTTAAAACGATTGTGTTGATAAAGAGTAAAATCAAGGTGAAGGAATGATCGAAAATGCTCAGTTCACAGAGAAAAACTCTTAAAAGGATGAACAAAAAATACTTAATGGATCACCAAAGAGACTTGATTTCTCGCCCCTCAAAAGTAATTTATTTGAATTCAAAGGAGCATTTTTACATGATTTTTGTAAAGCAGCTTAACTCGAACAAGAAGACAAGAAAGCTATTAACTCAAGGGATCAGCAATATGTAGATGATTTCAATAATGATAACAACCCAGCTGACGAGTAAGACGTTTATGATAACTATGAAAACGATTTTGAAGACGAATACGATTATGACTAGAATATTAGCAACAAACCAAATAACTAATTATTCAGATCGCAAGCTGAATTCTATCGTCCAACTGCAAAAGATAATTAATTCATTGAGATGAATAAATCTAAAGAAAAGAACGTAAACATTTTCAGGAAAACAACCAATGAAGGATTTAATAATTAAGGATAAGGAGGTTAAAAAAACAGAATATTTGGAAACTAAGGATTTTAGCAAAATAATGAAGATAACTACAAGAGAAAGGAAGCAGACCTACCAATTGAAGTGCATGTCTAAGAAGATGATAAGTAACTTCAAAGAATTAATTTATTTATGACTTTTTTCTATTTTTTTCTAAAAATAACTTCAACGATTTTGATTCTTTACAAAAATAGGGAATATGTCTATTAAGAAACAGAATAAAAGAAGAAGAAAATGATTACTAAAAACAAAAAGACAATCGACAGTGACGATGGTTATAAGATAATTATCAGGCATAACAAAAGTGCAGCTGGACCAAAACGAGTCTAGAAAATCGAAAAAAATAAGGAATCAGAAAAAATAAATGAAAATAATAGTACCAATTAGAAGAATGTACAATAGAATGTTGATGAATAAGTAGCAATTCATGAAGCACAAGACGATGTAGTTGAGAGAGTAGTTGTCCCATTCAAGACAGCTCTTGATAATGAATTCATTAATTTATTTGCAGCAGCTTAGTAATTCTAGTGATTTTTGTGTGTGTTAAGTTTTAGGAATTATTGCAATCTAAAATCCAGAAAAATAGAGAGAAAAAACAAGTAAAAAGAATAAATGTTTAGTAAAAAAAAAGCAACAAAACTACATTAAAACAGTAGAGCATCATAACACAAAAAAAGAGGGGGAATATTTTTTGACCCATCACAAATAAACTCATTTTAGAGAGTCAAGTATCTTCTACAACCGATCCTTCATGGCGGAGTCTTAGATTTCTTCTGCGATTGCTTTCGATTTATTGTAATTTTGTTTTGCCCGATCAGAATGGAAGAGATGCTCGTCTTCTGCACCAATGTTATAGTAGCACATCATTTTGAGCTATTTCAGTGCTTTTAGCTCTTCTTTTCTTACTTCTTCAATCTTATTTTATAAGTTCGCATCATTTTTGCTGTCTGTATTGGTTTACTCATCTCCATTTTATTTACTTTCTTCTTTTTCTTGTTTTTGTTATGATTCTAGAGCATTGAGTTCTTGATTTCTTTTGTCTATGTAAATAAGCGCTTTGTACAGAGATTCTTATGCCTTATCATGTTTATTTAGCGAATTCTAAATCGCTGCTTTATTCAGTAATGTCGAAACAATCGATGTTTTAGCTGGTTCATACCCATCTGCCACTAATTTTTCCTCCAAATCCACTGCAAATGACAAGGATTTCAATGCCAAAGCAAATTGTTTTCTCTTCTGATAAATGCAAGCCAAATTATTGTATGTCAGCACTTTTACTTCTCCGTATTTTTAAATAGGTCTCACGAACTTGTGAATGTTCTTATTCATAAGTAAATCTATCGCCTTCAGTAAATAATTAGTAGCTTTATCTTGATTATTCGCGTTGAATTGCTCCATAGCGATTTTATTCACAGCCATAGTGTATTCCTCAAATGTATCGGTGAAATCAAATCCTAACTCAGCATAGCCAAGACCACCTGAGAGATATTCGGTAGCTAGCAAAAGGAGTCTTTCTTAGTGCAATAGATTAGTATCGACACTTGCTCCTTTCTTCTTTTCATGCTCCATAACACTGAGAAGCACGTTTACAATTTGAGATCTATCACTTTTACTGCTCATTTCTTTGTATTTGTTTTTTCAGTTAATCAGAATCAGACAATTTATTTATTTTGTTTCTCTCTCAAGATTATGTGCCAATTAATCTATTAACAATAACTCCCCTTCCTTTAATGTGTGACCCTTGATGCAGAAGAAGTTATAAAATTACTAAAGTGGTTGATCCCATCTTCTATGGAAATTTTTGGTAAAAAAAGATAAAATACCATTTGTAAAATTTGTAAGTATTTTCATTCTTTTAATATTAATATGAGAGACTTATTAACGTCTCATTGAAGCAATAACTATCTAATAATATTATTCCAAATCTCATTTACATTTTTGATAAGAAAATATTTTTGCTTTTACTTTCCAAAATGCTTCTAGTGCTGAATTCTCACATAACAAAAAATACTTAAAATATAAACTTTTTTTCATTTATCATAAAATACTAAGCAATTAATATCCAAGTTGATGTTCATATTGAGACCATGACTTTTTCAAGCCATTCTTTGACTTCTGGATGGCCTTCCTCTACACAATAAAAGAGAAATTACCCAATGAACATTAACTCAAATAAATAAAGAATCTTAAAATAAAAATGTCTTTTTGTTACTCAATTTGTTGCTGCCTAAGACAACTTTAATTTTCCTGTAGCTTTCTGTTCCTACTGTGCTGTGCTCAGAAACTATCTTATCAATCGTTGATTTGATATCTGCTTGGAGAGAGATATCACTCTTGTTGATGAAAATGCAAACTGGCACCTGAATAAGATTTCTTTCTTTAAATACATTCTGTAGTTGTTCATTTGCAGATTTGAACAACTCTAAGTCGTTTCCATCTATCACGAATACTATTCCTTAAGCTCCTATGTAGTGGTGTCTCCAAAATATGCGCTTTCTCTCACATCCAGCGAAGTCCTATGAGTAATTACAAAAGTATTCGAAATTGAAATTTTTCTTTTTTCGAGAAAATATGTGATGAAAATGAGAATTATCTGAGTAATTTACGTAGAATTAAAGCTGTATTTTTTCTTTTTTGGCATCAATAATGTCGATGTCATTAGTCTCAGTGTATTTACCTTCAACGAAGGGTTTTCCATTGAGGCAATCAATAAAACCTGAAGTGAACAAAAAATTCAAGAAACAATTAGGATTACCATCTAAAATATCCAATGTATTTTCCATTTTTGTTTGTACATGTCTTTCCACTTTTCTCAACTCCGAGAACAAGTATTTTTCGTTGCGCTTTGCTGAAATTCTTTTCGTAGTTGTTACCCATGTTCTAAGCTCTGATTCTTCTTTGCTGTTTATCCTTTTTTTTTAATCTATTTTTTGTTTCCCGACACTTTTTGAGGATTCTTTGTTTAAATAAGCAAATTATATTATTTTAGAATGATCTTTTTTTATGATAATTTTTAGGAAAGCTAGCCCGTATTTTTATGTGCGGTATATGCTGAATAGTCCTTTTAATAGTAATATAAAAAAAAGAATGACAATTCTAATTTAATAAGTAAATTATCTTCAATTATGTGAAATAAGAACTTGGCTAAAAAGTATTTATATCTTTAAATATAATTTTTTGAGCGTGAAATACTTTTTGTTGGGTAAATTCTTTTATCGATTGTAAAGTATAAGCGAATTAGTGTTTTAACTTGAAAGTTAACGCAGCTTTCCAGACAATACAAAATGGCTGCGTAAGCTAACGAAGGATATACAAAATCCCTTATTTTATCAGAGTAAGATGAAAATGATGTCTCAGCACGCATACGAAGGATGACAATAGAGAGAGCACAATCTAAAATCAGGAAATCCCCATTACTAAATAGATAATAAACTATTTTTGAAGAGGCTATCAAAAACATTGAAAAAGAACAACCAAATCAAGTACAAGAGCAAGAGCAAGAAGAAGAAGTAGAAGAAACTCCCTCTTAAGTCAATTCTTTCTACCCAGGTGTCTTTACTCTACTATTACCTTTATGCGCAGGGATAGTTGGATTGACGGATTCTCACAATCTGCTTTTTGGATCTCTTCCATAATTTACTTCGACCTTATTCATCGTGATGTTAACTGTTTCTTTGATAAATATAATTTATTTAATACTCTGCTGGTGCTTCATTAAACTGCGATATACATCCACAATTCCACAGCAGCATAAAAAAAGAATACTCGTTCCTTGGTTTGTTTGCTGGTCATGTTTCATAGTTATCTATGGACTTTCTTTCAAAGATTAATCATAAATCTACACTGAATGTGATTACCAGTAGATTTGGGATAATTCTGCAATAAACGTTGTATCTTCCGCAGCCAGTACACTTTGCAGTACAAATTGTCCTTGCTATCTTAAATCGAAAAGTCTCTACTCAACATTGACACTTTAGCTCATATCGAATAATATATCAACTTCATCTTCTGCTGCGATCAATATCTAAGGATGTTCTTCATTTACTACTAAAAATGATTTATTTTATTAATTAAAATAAATGGAGAGTTCTTGGAACTGCTCAGGGATATGTGCAAGATTACCATTGTATTATTTTACAGATGTTAACAGAGGTCCTCCTTCTGAGAAACGAGCTTGCTTGTAAGTAGCTGTGGAAGATTATCTTCCTTAGATAATGAAGATAATTAAATACCCAAGCATATTTGTGATTGTAACAAATATTGCTATTATGGTGAATTTCTTTTTTACAATAATTGAATCCATCGAAATTCAAAACAAAGATACTATTTCAGGAACATGTGGAACTATAGAAGATCATAATACTTGGAAAAGTGTTGGTTAAGGAGAGGGAAAACGATAAGAGAACAATGACTTCAGAAATGGTGATGCTTCCATGGATTACTTTAACTAAAATTAGAAACCAGATAATAATAATAATAATAATAATACGCCACGAATATCGGCGTATGAAACAAACTAATCGTCTCATCATCAAAGAATTGTTAAAGCAATTAACAAAGGAGCATAAATTATTAGAAAATCAACTTTTAAGGCTGAAAAAAATATCATCTAAAGAACAACCTCAGTCACACAACAACAACAACAACCCTAACAACAACAACAACAACCCTAACAACAACAACAACAACCCTAACAACAACAACAACAACCCTAACAACAACAACAACAACAACAATAACAACCACAACAACAACAACAACAACAACAATAACAATAACAATAACAATAACAATAACAATAACAATAACAATAACAATAACAATAACAATAACAATAACAATAACAATAACAATAACAATAACAATAA
>Ga0302271_10000448_pt1 | contig 40341 bp, 17 predicted proteins | sample III_Bog_N1_1_FD_198767 | JGI IMG/M metagenome (GOLD analysis project Ga0302271, IMG submission 198767) | Peat permafrost microbial communities from Stordalen Mire near Abisko, Sweden - III_Bog_N1_1 | ecosystem: Environmental > Terrestrial > Soil > Wetlands > Peat | place: Sweden: Abisko...
GGGGAAGTTGATTTTCTTTACAAAAAGCCTGCTTTTTTGAACAATTTTAGGTAAAATGATATGTACTTTTATTTTTTAATCAACGATCCTAGTGGTCTGTTCTTCAACTATCTCAAATAAAAACACGCTAAACATGCTATTATCGAGTAGCGATCGCTCAATGATAAGGATTCCCTGGAAAACATCGAGCGAGCTATCACTGAAGGGAATGTGCTTTTACTGAGAAACATCGATAAATCTGGATTTGAGACTATTCTGCCTATTTTATCTTGGAAAGAACGATACATGAAGCGATTACTGCGGTTCTTTGTGTCACAAAGCCGAGATGAACATGAAGGGAAGAAAAACAACACCGATGTATTCTCTAAATTATTGTAACATGAGTTAATTTGGCATGACGAGGAAGTCTTCAAAGAAGCTGAGAGAATCAGGAAAATAGATTGTATTGAGTTCAATAATCAGAAACTAACAGTCCACAAGAACTTCAGAGTCTTTATCGTGCAGTCATCGATCGAGTTTGCGTTTTCTCAGGAGTTGCTGTCTAAATTAGTTTTCGTGCAAACTGATTTAGACGACGAGAAATCTTGGAAGCAAACATTCTTCGATCATCTTGTTAATTCAGTGGATTTCGAATTCAAAACTAGAGAAGTCACCATCTAGCTAGACCATCTCAGCAGCAAGAAAGATTAACTCTCAAAGGTATGGAGAACAATTGATTTTTCCTGTTTATTGATTTTTGTTTGACATTTTCTCAAAATAATTTTTTTCTGCAAAATTACACAATATTAAAGCTGTTCAACAATGTTCAAACATCAGTTCATGGATGCTCAACTTGCGAAGATAAAGAGTTCATTAAGCAGCTGAACGATGCTAGAGAACAAGTTAAGGGATTGATTGGAATGAAAGAAATACCTCAACTTTAACTTGGAACTCTCGTCTAGCAAGCAGGTAGTATTTTCAAAGCAATATCCCTTTATATCATTAGTTTTCCCCCTTTGTTTTTTGTTAATATTATCAGACAATAACACTGACGGCAAGAATCCTAATCGAAGGATTATCAAAGAAATTGTGTAAGTCGGTTCTTCTTAGAAAGAAGACAGAGATCTAAAACGAATCGAATTCGAAGATGAAGGTGAATACAACTAGATGTAAGATGACGAAAAACTACCAAGTAACTCATCTAGAACGAGAGAGAACTCTCGAGAACGTGCATAAGACATGAAAATAGAAGATCTGATTTAACAAGACATCAAAGCAAATGATGCCAAAAAGAATTTGTAGCAGTAGAAGGAATTGCCAAGTTCTTAGAAAATTGACATGGACTAAACTCTGCTCAACAGTGGGAACAACAGCAATAGGGAAATGAATAAATCAGCTGAGAATGATCATAAGAAAATACTTAAGATTTCCCCTTCCGATCCATAAGATCTGCATTCAAAGTAAAATCTCCATGTAAAGAGGCGAGTCCTGAGTAATCCCGCAAGTCCTCGGTAAATCTAACTCGAAAGCGGACAGGAATTGATAAAATCAAATTACTTCTAGCTCAATGAGTTCGTGCAGACCCACTTGTATTTGGAGGAAGTTCTTGATTTTTTATATGCAATTAAGCTAAACTATTTGAATTTAGATTCTGTTTTAGGCAAGGTTTATTCATTCTCCGATGCATATTTCTTCATGGTTGTGTTCTAGGCCTGCACGAAAGCAGCTGCTTCTGCTGTTCCATCTTAAGCTCCAACACCTTAATAATTCGTGCAGAAGTTATGCTAAAATGTGTTTAGAATCTTATATTCCAGCTTAGGCACTGATCATCGCATGATTTTCGCATTTTATCTCAGCATGATGCACTCGAGAGGATCGAATTCGTTCTCCGAAAAAGAATGGAAATTATTTTTGAATTCTTAGGTTGTTTCGAGCACGGAATCGAATGAAATACCTGAAGATCTCAATATTAATCAAGTAAATCCCTTGATTTAGTAGTAGCAACAATGGAAGAAGCTGAATAAGAAATTGATTCATTTCTTTGGAGCACCTGAGTTAAGAATTGCTCCGATGGTGCAGTTTCAAAATGACACAAATTACAATAGCAACCCAAATAATTCGATTTCTTCACCGAATCACTAGAATACCTATTAACCTTCCACAACATTCATAAACTCCATCATGCAGCTCAATTCAGCGATGCTCATTACATCTTCAAATCACATCCCAACATCTCCTGGCACGAAAAAATCAGAAGATGATTCCAGCAATAACAACAACAACGGTAGTTTCACGAATGCTCTTGAGGACTTTTCATTGATAAGTTCTCCAAATTAATCATAGCATCAGCCTTACCCTATTGTTTCTGAAGAGCAATCACCAATTGAGAGACACCATCCATTACTTGCGAAATTCTTAGAAAGAGATCCAGGAAGAATGCCCTCGTCGAAAGAAGGTGGAAGTGATGAAATCATCGAGAAACTAACTTCTAAGTCATCCACTAAATAGCAATAAGCCTCTAACATTGAGTAGAAATTCTTCTTATCTCGGAAGAATCCAAATAAACCAAGCGAATCTAATACTAATAGCATATTCCTGGAATCTTCATTGAATTCCTTACCGAAGAGACTAATTGCAGCAATCGGGAAGGAGACAGTAGTTACCTTTGTTAATTCTCTAGTGAATTTCCAAGCCAAAAGTGGGATTAAACTAGCCGTCAGCAGCTTCACTGAAAGCACGGAAAGATGGTAGAGGATTTTAGAAAAAGAGAGAAAAACATTTTTGATATTAATTTGTATTTTTTATTCAAAAAGGATTCAATTCATGTCGAACAGCCTGAGTGAATAGCAATCATCTTCCGCTGCAAGTGACGACCGATACAAGGACGATAGGAACAGTGATGGCGAAGAATACGACGACGAAGAATCGAGACAATAAAACAGGGTCAAGGAGAATCCTAAAGCAGATAAACTCAAAAGTGTTCCATATTTACCCAAAGAAGTTGTCTAGCAATGCACACTACTTCAATTACTCTTCATTTTTAAGCATTTCAGGTAAATTCTATTTGTTTTTGGTTGATTTGCAAGCCCATAACGCAATGTTTCCCTTTTGTTCTTCTTTTACTATCTCTCTCTAGACCAGATTTCATCCCTTAAATCGCAGAATTTGCAAGCTAACGAATGCTCGAAGGCCTTATCGACTACAAAATTCCTGTGATAAGCTTAGAAAGCCATTCGAAACAAAACTGGTAAAAACGTCCAACAGTGCTACTACACGAAACAGTTTAAAACAGTGTCTACGAGCAGTTAGAACAGCTTCATTCATTAGTTAACCCAGATAACTCAATCCTTCGAGTTGCGTTAGGCAGTGCAAATTTCGCTGATGCGTTAGAAGACATTAACATGGCAGCAGGCGCAGGTAGATGGATAATTCTCGAAGAAATTGAGCAAGTACTAGAAGAAAGCAATCTCAAAGTTCTATTGAAAGTCTTAGATTAAGAACTTGAAGCTACAACGACAACCATGACATTCCGTGTGTGGATCACGCATAACGCAGACCGAAACGACAATCCAAAGAACCATCCTTTCTAACCATTTTCTTTCTCTAAACACGGATCGATCCTACAAAGCTACTACTAGACTTGTTGGAAAGTGTACTACAGCCCACCGAAGAACGTCTAGCAATCAATGCAACGGTTCTTTGCGAAAGAAATAAATGATTTTAGATTCAATTAAGATCTCTCAAAGCTCGCAGAACAACCAGCTCAGCTCAGTAGCCCCAAATAAGTCGATGTCTTCGCAATCAAAGGAGTAAAACTAACATATATAATCACATTTTCTTTATGTTTTTCCTTCTTATAATTTCTCTAATTTATGAATTCTTGCCATTTTTCAAAAAAAAAAGGAAAGAGGCATGACCATCAGACGAGGTGCAATTCAAGGCAACATAGTCTAATTATTCAAAAAACACAATATGATGTAAGGATTGATGCCTTTCCCACTCGGCATCAGCGCTTCTGATAATTATTTCACTAACCAATCTGAAGAAGCAGCTGCTGGAACTAGCCGTTTATCAGGTGTTAAAATATTGAATATCTATAATTTTGCAGGTGTAAAATAACCAATGAATCTTGCTGTGCCTGCCCCTTAAGAATAAAAACCATGCTTTTGGAGAATCGCCAGTAAATATCGATTCTTATTAGCATTTGTGCATTGCTGTTTGAGTTAAAAAACAAATATATTCTCAATGATAAACCCCTCAGGAACTGCAGGAACAACTCGAAAACGATTAGCAGAACATAACTTGGATTTCTCTTAGCAGTTAAGTTCATTGTTTGCTGTTCTCTAGCAATATCCAAATATCAACCCTGAAAATATGATTGAGAATTACCTCAAGCGATTTCACATGAAGGAATATCACATTCTAGCACAGTAACTCCTCCGATCAAGCTAAGAATCGTCGATAAAATTATTAGTTAAAAGCTCAAATTATCTCCTGTATGATTTCAAAGTCGAAGCATTTGAATCCATCGAAGAAGGCATATCGAAGATATTAGTTGATTCCTTCCCACAATGCAATGACTTTCCTGTGCTGTTTTTCACTGGTATCAATGCAGAACTTCAAATCGATTATCGCAAATCAAAACAATTCATGTAGACAATTACTTTAATCGAAAAGAACTGGCATAGCAATGCTCTTCTCCGCGGATTCAGAGATATTGATAAATTATCTGAATATATCTAGAATAACAACAATCTCAACAACAATTTCTAGTCTTCCTTAGCGTATTTGGCGCCGCCGCATGAAATACCATCGCCGATGAAGCAGCAGCAATCAAGCAAATAATTGAATTTCAAACCGAATTCGTTTAGGAATATATTCGTTAGTAGACAAAACAATATATAACAAAGCTCACAAGAATAACTAGATATATTCCCTTATCCGCTGAATGTTGGATCTATGCTGTTGTAATCGCCTCTTTCGTCGTCTAAGAATATTATTTCATCTTAATAATAATAACCATAGTCGTTGGTTTCATCGATAGCCAATGTAATGCATTAGTCCTCTAATAAACTAATCGGCAATAATAGTGAATAATTAGCTTAATTAGACTCAGTGCTGAATAAACGGGAAGTGTCTTTCTCTGAATAGCCATCTTTCGAGGAAGTAGTAACCAAACCAGGATCATCAGGAGGAGCAGTTAATGAGTAACCTGAAATGAAGCCAAATACTTAACAATTGTTGTTAAGCAAGCCTTTGCACTCTTAGAGTTAAATGACTCACATATTGCATAACAAACATGAAAAGATAGCTTTAACTTAGAATATTGCATATTAGGCTAGGAGTTTCTTTAAAGTTTATTACAATCAATCCATCCACGACAGAGAATAACATAAGGAATTGCATAAGCTGCTGAGTGAACTCTTGAAGTAGTTAGACTATGAATTCCATCTCAAGGAGATTCCCTTCGTGGAATACTACAAAACGATCCAGAAGACACACAAGAAAAATAAGAATATTTAGTAGAAATCCAGGGAGGAATTGTCAGTTGATCTCCAATAATGGACACTAGAACGAATAGGAAGTGAGAGCAATAATAAGACGAACTAAGAAACAGCAGAGAATAATAATGACTCCAAAAGAAACTAATCACCGTCGAGTGCTCAATAGACACAGGTTCCACAATAACCTTTGCTGATAAAGAACCTCATGAATCTCTAGAATAATGGTTAAAATGCTAGCAGCCCAAAAGCAGCACACTAGCCTCAGGAGTTGCTTGAATTCATTAGTTTGAAAGTAAGTACCCATGGAAGCACATCATCGAAAATGCTGCATCATCCGAAGAAACAAGCTCAACTTTTGAAAAAGAAAAACAGCGAATATACTCCTAAATTCGATTAATCAAAAGGGCTTTCGTAGTCTGCTTATTTCATGCCAAATGCGAATAAATCTTAGACACCTAAAATAGCGGCAATTTTGAATAACTCATCGAACAGCAATAAGGCTTCTTCATCACCTGCCATGAAGTAACTCTTTTTGTCTTCAAAAAAGCAAAAAAAATAATTCACCAAAACAAAAAACAATCCAAGAGAATTATTGTATTTATTATTGTTTTTTCTTTCCAATCATCAAGAAAAACATTAGGTTTCACAGCTAAGATGAAATTCACTCGATTTGAAGCAGCCGCTACATTAAGCTAATTAATTGAACAAGAGAGAAAGAGCTTAAGAGATATGGAGAATAACAACAGCAGCTTCAGTGGAAAAGTCAACACAACAAACAACGAATAAGAGGATCAAAGCAAAAAGGATTAAACTTCTAACCTTGATGGTGATGCTCCTAAAGATGCAGACACTGTACCTGAGAGCATAGAAGCTGCAGCTTGGAAATCATCCATGCTGAATGAAATTATCAATCTTTTCAAATTGATTTAGCAAATCAAACGAGATATTAAAGCAGTACTCAGTGATAATAACGAATAGGGCAGCTGCTAAGGTAATCACGTGGAGTCACTGATAGAGAATATTTGCTAGAATGTTTTACCAGTATCATGGCAACAACTGAGTTTCTCTGTACCACAATCAAATTTATCGCATTACTTGTAACTGCTATTTTTAAAGATCTCGTATGTTCGCTTGCTAACGGCGTACACACCTACATTAATGATACCTACTGTGGTCTCCTTGGATTCCTTGCTCGATCCTTTATCACTGCTAGGATCACTTCTATTCAATTATTCATAATAAATGCAAGTAAAAAATTTTTTGCTTTTTTTTCTTGAAATAACAGCATTTTAATGAAATTTCTTAACAATTATAAATTCAGGTTGACATATCCGATTTGAAATTCGTCTTAGACAAAGAAAAGGATCTATCTCACAGTAATTCAAGTAGTAACACTCTCGACAGTGGAATTCTCCTCAAGGGGATTTACTTAAGAAACGCTGCCTTATCATCAACTTGTTTCCTTGTCGAAGAAGAAACGAGATAATTCCAAGTTGAACTGCCTATTTTGAGACTCAAAATCAAAAGAAAAAATAATCTCAGAAAAGAAATCTACTCCAAAGTAATACATACGATCTGAAATTTATTTATGATTTCAACTTTTATTTCCCAACTATGCAAAATTACCAAACATTCAATTTTCTTTGTCCCTTAATTCGCTGCTAATCTTAATCCTTTTTTTAACTTATTCCTTATCTTTAACAACAGATTGAGCACAGATTAATTGTTTCTATTGAATTAAACGATCCTGATGTCTAAATTAACCGCTATGACATGGAAAACGAGCATCTTTTCTAATAACTCAATCCAATTGCGTAATATTCTCACGAAGGGGCTGCAGGAGAGTCTAAACAATAGGAAATTAATATCTTAGCAAATAATCCTGCAGGAGGTAATTTTGGAAGTCAAAGTAAAGTTCCATTGGGTAATACTGGTGGAATTACAACTGGGAAGAAAACTACATCTACAGGTGCTGCTAAGACTCACACAAAAGGACTGAATACAAGCAGCACAGGGAAAGGTAAAGATGACATGAAATCTAGAAGAAATTAATCACATCATTAAGCATCCAAGAACACAACATTTGATATGTCGAAGATTGCACCAAAAGATGTCTATTTCTAATAACTCTTCGGGCAATAAAACTACACTTTCGTAGCTAAATTAGACCTTCTAAACACAAACAGTGCTTCGTAATCTTCGCTTTTTCAGACGCAATTTTGTGTGTTCTTGAATTCAAGATACCCACAAGACTTCTGGGATCTCAAGGGAGCAGAATTATCAACACAATAAATATATTTCTGACTCAAAGAAAAGAAGCGAAAACAAGAGTCATAGAATCTCTTGAATCCACAAAGTTATCAGCTGAATAACTTCTTGTGTGTGTTTTTTTTTTACATGTGATTTAGAACAGAATTATTATCAAAAGAAGAAAGAAGTAAATCATTATTGCTATTTCAGAAGTTAGAAAGATACAAAAATGAAGTAGGATTATGTTTCTAAAATCTAAACAAGAATGTTATTCAAAAATATGCACTAAACAAACAGCAAATATATTCATTTCCCTCACAGGAAATCATCATAATCTGTTCTGGGTGGCTTGATACTTGCAGCCACTTGAATATTGTTTCTTGCTTTCAAAAACAGAATCACTCCAATCGCAATCATTGCAAGGATGAAAAAGAGCAGCAAAATAGACTTAAAAGTAGATACTTTCTAACTCTCTGCTTATTTTGCTAGATTCGCTTGCTCTTTTTCTTATCTGATTTATTCTTCAGCTTCTTCCTCTGCTTCTCGTCTTTTTCGTTCTTCCTTCTAAGCAGCTTTTTCAATCTTTTAGTCTTATTTCTTCTATGCTGCTTCTATTTCAGCTGCTCGTTTAGAATCCTCAGCTTAGGCAATCATCTCATCAGCTGTTTTGTTTTATTTATTCTTTAACTCCAGTTACAAGCCTAAACTAACTCCATTGCTCTTTAAGAGCTTCATCGCTCCAACTCTATTACTGATGACACATTAATGCAGTGCTGAATTTCCTTAATTGTTTCTACTATTCAAGAAATGCTCGATTTCCTCTTCATTGTAGATTTTCTCTTGAAGTCTGTCTTATAAAACTACCATGAGTTCAGATAAAAATTCACCAAAACCTACGATGATTGCCCTGTGTAAGCAAGTGTTTTCGTTTGCATCTTTTAAGAATAAATCTGTTTTTCTGCTTTTTAAGAGGAAAATTGCATTGTCTGTGTCTGATTCGGAGACTGCAATCATCAAGGGAGTACCTAGCGATTTAGAAAAGGAATTTTAATCTGCTCCTTTTTTGATGAGCTGTTTCACAATATCAACGTTGTTTTTGGTTTGACAAGCTGCATGAAGAGCTGTTTTTCCGTCGCTGCTGTCAAGTTGAAAATCAACTTCGATATTTTTTTAGGAAAGTAACAGTTCCACTCCTTCTGAAAATCCTAGTTATGCTGCGAATGCTAAGGGAGTATTTAAATCATTATCTTGAATATTTAAATCTATGGTATTCGATTCATTGGAAGATTTGAGTATTTCCACAAGAGAATCAGAATCTGAGTTCTAAATCGCCATATGTAAAAAACCCTTTTTTGACTTAGGATCAAAGTAATTCACATCAATATTGTCTCTTTGATTCTTCAACAGTTGACCAACCTTAGAGGCATTTTGTTTCTTCAATTCTTTGACTAATTCTGCAGACATACTTGAGAAAGAGTTTTTTATGAGAATATTTTCGGCTTTGTTAAATTCTATTAATATTTTATCTTTATCTTTGTCTTTTTATTTATTTTTCCATCCGCCAAGCAGAAACTCTCACAAGAGTATTCTTTATTCCACGCGTTCTTCGGAACATGCAAGAAGAATTATTTATTATATTATGGTTGAAAAATTTATTGTCAAATGATTAGAAGGAACAATGGAAGAAAATAAGATATGGATTGAAAATTGACTTTTCTCAAATATTAACAAATAATAGGGCAATAAAGAGATTTCAAAATAAGAAGGCATAATTGATTTATTCGATTAAAATCTCAATAATCGTTGCTAAAATAATAATTTGGATCATTGAAATAATTCTCACATTTCGAAATAAGTTGTTTCCTTTTATGATAATTTTCAGTTAGAGTAGCTAAAACTAAAAAAAGAAAGAAAGATTTTTGATTGTTTAAATAGTTTTTCAAATTACTCTCTGTCTTGGTTCTCCTGCGAAGCAAATCAAACCTTACAAAAAAACAGAGATTAGGTAGGTAAGAGAGAGGAGGAAATTAGCAACCAATACCACTAATAATAACAATTTCACATAAATAGATTAATAATAAAAGTTCTTTTTCTCTTATCCTGCTTGAAGCACAATCACTCTACTTAAGGGTTCATACGCATTGTTATTTATCAGAGCCTAGGCATCATTTGGATTAAACAAAGCTAGAACATCATGGACACCCAAGAGAATCTAGCAACAACTTAAAATGCGCTGAATTCTGAACCTGATTATGGTGAAGATAATCTTTTGTTTAGGGAAATGTAGTCATAAAAGATGCAATCACCTTCTTATCTACCAAAAGATATGCTGCAAGTAAACAAAAAATTATTTACGCAGCCATCTCTTATTGTTATTTTTATTTTAGTAGAATCAAGAGAACACGAGTAGATAGTCAGAATTCCAAAAGAGTGGCCGATTGCTGTTTAAAGAAGGAGATATTGTCAATGAACTCCTCAACGAATAAGCTGCCGACTCAGAACAAATTCTACAGAAATCTAGCAGTAGCAACAACTAGAATCTTATTGCGAACTTGCTCAAATATTCTTAAGAAGAGAACGATATTTAAAATCCAAGTGAATTAACCAATTCAACTAAGAAAGTCTAATTCGCAGATCACAACATCAACATGAAGACATCTCAGCGAATGAACAGCTCTCGCTTCAAAAAAATCAGTAAATCTTCAGTAGTCCTTAAAGCGGAGGACATTCATAACGTCAAATCTCTCAACAATAGAAGCTCAACTAATGATCAAATACCTAAAAAAACTTAGGCTGACAAACATGTTCCCTCATCTTCACTACAATTTAACCAAGCAGATTCACCTCAATTTTATCAACTAAGCCAAATCCAGTAGCGGAATAATATGAAAGGAAGTAAGAAACCAGAAATCAAAATGGCAAATAACTGGTTGGGCCTGAAAGCGAGACTCGAATCGCTGAGAGATTTAGTCAGAAATCTTGAAATGACGGGGATGCTTGCAAGATTCTCGAAAGTGCAGAAAACCCATTTGAAATTAATCAGTGATAAAGGATCTGACTTACTTAACGAAGAGAAATCTGAGAAGCAGCAGAGTTTGCTGGAAGAGATCATCAGCTTTGAAAATGCCTTAGCTAAAATATCGATTTACTTATATTAGATTTTCCGCTTTTTTCCAACATTAAACCCTTCATCGCTATCAGTTATCATCTTCAAAATTATTCTTGCACTACAGCTCGTCTATCAGATTTTCTAGTTCCCTCTGATGATATCCTACCCTGATAATATTTTCAACATCTTCACGACAGAACATCCATACATTCGAATATGTTTTTCGATTTCGTTTATTGCTGAAATTGTCCTGAATTTCAATGTTTTCTTTTTCGAGCATGGTGAGAGAGTCAACGAAAAATTACTTATCATCGCTAATTACCTGAAAAAAGATTTCTTAATCGATACTCTAGGCTTGATGGGGACTTTGTACGTCGACTAAGGAACACACTATTCGATCGTCTTCGTTATTTTCATCATGAGAATCATTAAATTCTACTTAATGTACGAAGCAATTGAAGAAAAATTCTAGCTGTCTCTTCGTTTTGCAGTGCCTTACACACTGATCAACTTAATAGCGACAATCACAGTGATTGCTCATTTCTTTGGATGCCTATTTTACTATATAGCCGCTAGGGTTGAAGAAACTGGAAAACAAACATGGATTTCAAAAAATTCTTATTTAGATGCTTCGAATGCAGAAAAATATGTCATATCACTTTACTTCTCCTTTATCACTATGATTACGGTAGGTTATGGAGACATTACTCCTGTTTCTTATGAAGAACGAATCTTTGTGATAATTATGACGATTTTTAGTTGTGGAATTTTTGGATTCGTTGTATCTTCGATTGGTAATCTCTTCTCGCAAATACAAATAAAAAATGCTGAATATAAGCAGCAGAAGTATGAGATATCCAACTACATGGAGACACGAAGCATTGATAATGATTTAAAGATAAAGGTGTTCTAAACCTTAGAAACGATGAACCTAAAGAAATAATAAGAACCTGAAAATGGGTAGTATATTCTCGAAAGTATGCATTCGAAGCTCAGGGAGAGTATTTATTAAAATTACTATGGGAAACACCTCATGAATTGGAAGCTCTTTTCGGCTTAATTCTCCAGCTAGTTCCTTGAAAGTATCAGTGTCTCATGCAAGGAATAAATTTATGGGCCAGGGGAAGTGATATTTTACTAGCAAGAGAGCAATCTCGAATTGATTGAGGATGGCTAGACAAAATTCAGATAAGATAACTAGAATATTTATTTGATTGTCAAAGGGAAGGTCGTAGTGTACTAAGAGACATTACCATTTCAGTCATCGAGAAATAAAGTATCCTCCTTCTCAACAAAATTTTCAGTAAGCGAAAATAATATCATTTTCTGTTGCATTTTGGGAATCTAATTGATGTTTTTTACAACGTAAAAGGATGGAGAATGTTTTGGAGTCAAGGAATTCTTTTGTGGGATACCCTATGAAAGCACAGCCCACAGTATTGGTCTCACTTCGATAATAAAAATTGAGAGATCCATTTTCCTAGCAGCCCTGCAAAGATTTCCGAAGGATTATGTAATTTTTAAGAAAATAAACTCAATATCATTTCAATTATTCACTCTGTCTGTCGAATGAGACATTCATTGATTCAATTTCATTTTTGATTTGTTTTTTTTCTAAAATTTGATAGGAATAATTTGCATTTATCAAGGATTAACTGCTATTCAATAACCCAGAAAAATTCATGAAATGCCAGGCTTGTAAAATCCATGACCATTCCATGTATTAATGTCCTAGAATGCATTTTATGAAAAGGCGCATTAAAGCGATTCTCGTTCACAATTCCTCTAACCCGCAAGTTCGGGCTAGTTGTTAAACTGCAAGGAGATAGAAAATGCATGCAGTCTCTTCAAATTTGGAAATCACACGAAGAAGATTAAAATTATTTCGAGTCCACTTCATCTACGATCTTTCCCTGCAGCAATTGAATGAAAAAATAGGATAAGACGAGAATAATGAAGATCCCTCAAATAAAGTTTCTGAAAAATTTGCTGAAGGGTTCAATGCTAGAGCGAAAAAACTCAGAAAAGCGATTTCTTCTAACAATTCCAGTAGTAGCAGTGATGGCGATGAAGAAGAAGATGATGAAGAAAACGAAGAATATGAGAACAGTAGTGATAACAGCAGCAATATAAGTAAAAATGGAATTAAAGAAGAAAATGAAGACGAAAATCTTGATGATGTAGAAGAAAAATTGCGTACAGTGTAGAAAAAACTGAAAAAGAAAAGTATCTCCAAAGCGAAGAAACAATTCCTTCTCGAAATGAAAGACTTAAAAAAGAACATGGATGTATAAGAAGATGAGATGTTTTTCTTTAGATGTCCAGTGGTAATCTGGAATGCAGATACTTTGAAATACAGTACATCGTTTAAAGTTGAAGAAGAAGAGTGCAATGAAGCGATTTAATAGTATTTAGAAAGCAATTTCAACGTGTTTCTAAATAAAGAAGGAAGCTTCATCTTGCCAACGGGATTAGATTTGAGTAGCTCGGAAGAGGAAGAGGAATTCAAAGGTAAAAGAGGAGAGGAATCAAGCGTTTAAAGTTAAAAGATAATAACTCAAGGGACAAAAACTAATTTGGAGAAGAGAGGATAAACGAGAATTTTTGATAGATTAGAAAGCGAAAAAATAAGTAAAAGAGCAAATAATTTAAGTGAAAAAAAACAATAAATAGATTCTCATAAACCTATTATTGATCATACTAAACATGAGAATATTTATAATCAGTATAAATCAACAAAGCTAGTAGAATCTAAAGATTAAGATGAACTTATTGTGCTGCAAAACAACTCCCTTTCAAGTACTGAAAGTGATTATTGTGATAATTTGGGGAATCAAATGAATTTAAGGAAAACTCTGTCGATTCATTCTGATGAACAAAATAAGGATAAATAAGAGAAAAGAGATCACAATCCAATAGAACTTAAGATGCAAGAAAATACTGAAAATACGCCGATTGCTGGAAATGATGTTATTTTGAATTTAGCTGAAACGAATTTAGATAACTAATAAGACAATAGGGAAGATGATGTGCTGTTAAATAAACTCCCCAGAGCAGAATTCCAGTTGATTCCTGACTTGGTGGTTCCATAGAATTCAAGTGAGGTCCTCAATAATCAATCCAATTACTCACATAAGGGCAAAAAACAACACCATTTGAGAAATGCCGTGAAACTTATTTAAACGAATTAGAATGAGAAATAAAACCTTCCTGAGAAACGAAGAAATTAAACACAATTATCATTAAAAGTTTTGATTTCAATGAGCTAAGATATTATGAAGAATCTTCGTAGAAAACAGTAATAACTAACAGGGTATTCTAGTGATTCCAATAACGAAATTATAAAAACTTTTAAACAGAGAAATACTTTCGATTATCTCCCTAATCATCAAGGAAATAGTTTCGAATCACCAATTCTTAAAAAGGCTAATACGCACGATACACGAAATTATAAATCATACAGTGGAAATCCATTAAATATTTAAGATAACACAGAAAGCAATGAGGAAAGAATTAAAGCTAAAATAATCAATTCATTTAAAATAACTAAAAAACCTAGAATGCAGACAAATTTAATAAATTTAAACAATATTCTGAATAGATAGTAGAATAAGGAATACACCCATAAAATAACGCCTTCTTCAAGTCTGAGTGAGAATAATAACCATCCGAAAGATTAAAAATAAGTTAGTTTCTCACAAGATAATATTTAATCTGAAAAGTCGTTTAGCGAATAGGATATTGTAGTTTAGGATCAGCACTACCATCATAAAGATGAAAGTAATTTATAGGCCTTTTTCTAACTTGCATTGGATAAGCCAGCTGATTTTACAAATTTCTATCCTAAGCAAAATATGCAATTAGTTATTTTGAAGTACATCAAATACCAGGAGAAAAAGAATAGTAATAAAACTCATAGACAGATATTCACTCCAAATATTAAAAGTAGCTCAAGAGCAAGGAATATCAGGAAATCAAATAGTTAATAATAACCATGAAAAGGAATTAAAATTTATTAAATAATAAATGGAAGATTATGTGATCAGAAATGTTCAAAAAAATACATGTTTAGGATGTTTGTTTTTTGTTTTTTATGACCAATTCGATAGATGGTTTTAGAATTATTTATCTTTATTATTTTTTATGAAAAAAATGTTATGGAACAATTGGTTCTGTTGTTAAAAAAGTAATTTAGAAAATATTATCTACAGGAATTTATTGGAAATTAAAAATAAATGATACCCACATACATACAAACTCATATTCAACAATAAAATACAAAGAATACAATTACTAAAAATCATGAAGTACTAAAAATAGATTAGCAAAGTGAACAATAATAAGTCAATCATAGAATTTCTAAAGAAAGACAGTAATACATGAAAAAGTTTAAAGATTATAAAGAAAACATGTAATCACGCACAATAAGGGAGATCATTTCTGATACAATCAATGATAGAAATCAAAAATAAAATAGAAAGAATAATTTAATAAAAATTTAAGAAAAAAAGAAAGAAAAGCTGTTGATTTGGGGAAATCAGGAGGAACACACAGAGAAAATTCTTGAAGATTAATAGAAGTAACACTATTTCTTCGAAACTTCTAAGAAAATCGATTTATTTTTGATCCAGCCAAGTTTCCTTTAGAATGTTTATTGGCATTGAGCAGATCGATATCAAGCATTACTCCATTTGATATTGCAATAAATCATCTAGAACAAATCGATACTTAAGGGTTACTTATTTCTTTTAATCATCATGGAGTTTTTCTTTATTTTTTTATTATTTTTCACCAATTGTCTCTTATTCTTAATATTTCATCACAACGCACGCAACCACACAAGGTCAATCACAAGCACTCCAGCAACTTAATAACCCAAATGGATTTCATCAAATCAATGCACAGATTAATAAATCATCTTACTCCCCTTCTAATTTGGCATAAATTCATCCAAATAATCCACAAAGTACAAGAAAATTTTTCTTATTTTAAAAAAACAAAAACAAAAACAAAACAAATCCACACTTTTAATCCTCCAATCGCGTCACTTTAATTACATTACGTACTTTTTGTCTTGAATAATAAAATTCTCCTCTCAATATTCCTCCATAGGCTTTCTTTTATCTTGAAAAAAGCAAACAAAAAGAATTGCAATAGACAATCTCTGCATTCGCTATCTCTAATTAACCAGTTTACTTTTTCAGAATCATTCCTTTTACATCTGAGATATCAAATTTAGAAAAAATTATGACTCCATAGAATCTTTTTTTCTTTAATCCTTCCATTTTGATTCCTTTAAAGCTGTGATATTCCCCCTTCCTCTGATTAATATAATATTTTCTTTATCCAAGACAATCTCAAATTCAAACTATTTGCTTGCTTGCATTATCCACATTTGCCATTCTTCTTCTTTTCAAAAATCGTCAAACTAAAACTCCAGTTTTGCTAAAAAATGATCAAAGCTTATGCATATGATGAATATATTGGGACTAAGAAACTAGAACATAATTCAGCATAATCCTCTCCAAATCGTGAAACCACATCGATATCTACAGCTACATCATCTGATTCTGATGAAGACAAAAAATCTTTTTTCTAAGTTCTTCCATAAATGAATCTTGATTTCTCATAAGCAACTCATCCGTTTGTACAGGAATTTCATAATAGAGAAGAACAGTATTATCCTCAATAATACTAGACCTTAGTTAAAAATGATGTTTCTTTTTCACAAATGAATGGAAATCTATTTTCTCACATTCAAAATAGAGGGCTACTTTTGCAAGGAAATGGACTTTCTCATGGTAAAGAAGGAACAGGATTTGATTCTTCTGATTCATATCACAATCTTAACAGTTCTGTAATGTCAAATTTACATTCTAATAACACTGGCTATCCCAACAACGTCTTAGATGCCAATATCGACAAAGACATTGCAAATACCAAGGAAAGATATAAGACTGAGTTGTGTAAAAATTATTAAGTAACTGGCCTGTGTAACTATGGTAAAAAGTGTTAATTCGCCCATGGCAAATAAGAACTACATATTAAACCAGAACAAATGACGAATTAATACTACAAGACCCGTCCCTGCAAAGAATTTTTCAATACCTTAACTTGTCCTTATGGATAGCGATGCAAATACAGCCATTCAATTGAGTCCCTTTAGAAGTTTAGTCTCAATATTAATAATAATAATAATAATAATTCTAATAATGACTAAAGCTCTCGATAGAATAGTGGTTTTTATGAGAAGAGATTGCAGCTACTAGGAGTCAAGTAAATTCCAGCACAGAATAGGCTACCTGTGTTTTTAAAATTTTCGTCTTAGTGATCTTGAGAGTGTAAGAAAGAAAATAAATCAACTTCATAGTGATCCTCTCCTTGCGGATAGATGATTATTTCTTCTTTTAATTTGCGACCCGAAACATCGGGAATTTTCTTTCTTATAATATTAATTAATATGTATTACTTCTTCATTAAAATAAAAATACATTTTTACATAGATATGCATTTTGTCTTCTTTTAATTATTGGTCATCTTTAACGTTACCTTATTCAAGCCATAGATTTTTCAGAAATTCTAAGGAGCAGTCTAGAATTTTTAAAAATCATGTGTGTGGTCCTTTTAAAGCTATCCATATTGTCAACTTTCATATTTTTAAGATTATCACTAGACGTAATTTCAAAGAAATTAGTAATACCCCTTGAATTTACTTTGTTGTTTTAATTATCCCACGCATTCTTTGTAAATTCCTTGTTAGCTTAAGCATCCTCAGCAGATTCTTTTTGGCATTGAAATTCAATAGATATTCATGTCTTTGATCCTCAATATTATGCCTAATTTTTTTTCCTTGAGATTTCATGTTTCTAAACAATTTATTAAAAAATTGGTCTAGTTTTCTGATGTCCTTTTTGATCAGATCTTGCTGTCTAGCAAAGACAAAAAAAAAGGAATGATATTTTTTCTAATTATTATTGTTCATGTTGATTCTTTTGTTCTTTTGAATATTTTGTTAGATGTTATGATGGGGCGTTGATTTGGACTTATTTTCCCCCCCTCATATGCTCAACACTGAGCTTACAGTCGCTACTTTTGCCCATAGCAATAGCAGATTGATGGAAATTTAATAGACTAGGGGAAAAATTTGTCATTACCTCTTTTTTAATTTGAAATAGAGTCATTTATCTACAAAAATTAGGCAAAATAGACGAAGCTGACGAATTAAATTATTTAAAAGGTTCGGTTTAGGAATGAATAGTTTAGCAGTGGTTTCAAAAGAAATGAGTCGCAAAAAGAGTTACATGCCACTTAATGTTGCATTTTCTCTGCAATGAAGCTTGCTTCTTCGGCTAAGAGACTCATCTTTTGACTTAAACTTATTGACAAAGTTGTTGATGTTGTGCTTGCGTGCTTTTTAGAAAAGAATTTGTTCTAAGAAGGTTAATGCGGTGATGATGACAAATATTTTGGGGAGGGGGGAGAGCTTATGTTAAGCGTGAGTCTCCCTCCCACTTATCAGACAACGAAAAAGATAATAAATTGTATTATTAACAATTCTTAATTTAAAAACAGTAGAAATTTTGTTTAACAAAATAGCCTGCTTTTACACTTCTATATAAGACTTTAACAAAAATAAACAGTTCAACTTTCACACAATCAAGCGATGGATTCAAGCTCACCAACTATCTACATCGGCATTAGGGCTGAAGATAAAAGTCCATGGGAGAGACGAGTCGCAATCATTCCTGAGCACATCAAGTCAATCTAAGCCAATCACCCGCATATTCAATTCCTAGTTGAGCCTTGCACGAAGAGAGTGTTCTCAAATAAAGAATATCAAAAAGCAGGAGCAACACTCACTGAGAATCTTGATAAATGTTCACTTATCATCGGTGTTAAGGAAATTCCTATTGAGAAGATATGCCCTAAAAAGACATATATGTTCTTCTCTCACACAATCAAAGCATAGAAATATAGCATGCCTTTGCTAGATGCCATGATAGCCAAGCAAATTCGTCTCATTGACTACGAGAAAATAACTGATGAGCATAAGAACAGGCTAGTTGCATTTGGTAGATTTGCTGGAATTGCTGGTACTATTGATTATCTCAGTGGATTAGGGTAATTTCTAATGACGAACTCTTTCTCAACGCCTTTATTAAACATAAGCATGAGCTATAAGTATTTCAATCTCGAATAGGCATACACGCACTTGAAATCAGTAACAAACAGATGAAAAATTTATTTCTTTTTGAAAGAATGTTGACTCTCATCAACTTTGAATCAATTTTATAAAGATAATAATAATAATAATAAGAACATTTTTACCTAAAACGTGTTTTAATTAATTTTTTGAACAAAAACACTGGATTATCCTAAGATATCATCCTCCCTCCCCCCCCTCCATTCTAATAATTTTAATAATAAAATGAAAACTAAATAGATATCAAAATAGTTTTTTAAGGAAGCTATTGCGATTTTAATAATGAAAACTAGGGAGTTGAAATGTTGAATGGATTCATTTTCTTTCAACTAAATTTTACATTTTTTTTAACTTATTTTCAGGTTGGGAAACAAATCGAAGATTAAGAAATCCCTAAAGAACTGCGCCCTTTGGTATTTGCTGTGACAGGCACTGGAAGATGCGCAAATGGAGCTTGGGAAGTGCTTGAAAATCTACCGATTAAGAAAGTATCCCCTGATGAATTAAAAGGACTCCACGAGGATTTGGATAACCCTGAGCATGCCACAACGATTTATGCTTGCTCTATTCAAGCTGAACATATGGTGGAATTAGCTGATAACCCACATGAATTTGATAAAAAACATTATTATGAGAGTCCACATGAGTACATTGGAAATTTTCATGAGAAATATCTGCCATATATTTCTTCCATTTTCCACAATATGTATTGGGATCATCGATTCCCAAGGCTAATAACAGATGATCAAATGAAAAAGCTAGCCTCAAAAGGATAGAGTAAACTCCTAGGAGTCGCAGATGTCACTTGTGATCTCGAAGGTTCAATTGAATTCCTGAAGAAATTCACTTCACCAGATAATCCTTTCTTTGTTTATGATCCTATTGAATAGAAAGTCTATGATGAACTAAAATATCGCAAGAATGGTATTTTGTATCTTGGTTTAGATTTCCTTCCTTGCGAGCTGCCTTTCGATGCAAGTAAATGAAAGAATTATCTTAGAAAATCAAATACAATTTTCTTCTTAGAAATCAACTTTTTGTAACTAAAATTTCTTTTTTCTTCTGCTCTATTTAGGCACACATTTTTCAAACCATCTGAAAGAATGGATAGTAAACATAGCTGAAAGTGATATCAACAAGAATCTTGATGAAAGTGGACTTGTTGATTGCATCAAAAGAGCAATAATCACCCACTAGGGAGAACTTACGCCTAATTTCTAATATATCACAAAACTTAGGAAAGCAAATGCGCAAATCGAAAGTAGCAAAAACTTCTAGCCAAAGCATGGTCTCAACAAGAGAGCTCAAAGCTTCTCATCCTTAAAAATCGAAGGCCACATCTTCGATACAGGAGCAATTAACAAAATCTTAGACATTTGTTAAAAGAGTGATGTGTAATTCAATGTAGTTAACTTAAACGTTGGATAAAATGCAGCGTAGTCGTCAAATATGATTCTTCAGCTATTCTGTTAAGAACATGATGCGATGATTACTGTCCTAGAACAAATCGAAGTCCTTGCAGAAAATATCAATCTAGTCATTTACGAATCTCAATCAACTCACCAGTGAAAGAGCAAACATGGGAAAAATAAATGAACACTCAAAAAAAGAAGTAGATCCCCTCATCCTTTTCCCTAAGACAATATTCTTTTTAGAGTCTAATCAAATATGTTTTTTAGTTATTTGCCTGTATTTTTACCTGTGCATGCATATCAGATACAGTGCTATTTCAACATACAATAACTAAAAATATCTTAAACTTTTCTTGTGGCTTCATCAACCACAACATTGCTTTTTATTATTCCCTCCTGCTGGAGTGCCAGTTGCATTGGCCACAGTGAGCTTCTGATTTGGAAGGTATTCTTACTTTGGCACAACAGGATTCAGAAGTTCTTTTTGATAGATATCGTTAGCAAGGGTTTCAAAAGCGACTTCAACGTTCTCCCCCGTCATAGCAGATACTTCAAAGAAAGGAAGATTGCAGGATTCGGCTAGTTATTTTCCATCTGCTGTACTCACAACCCTATTTGGAAGATCTGATTTGTTAGCTATCAGAACTATTGATATATTTTCATTCGTGTTCTCCTTGATTTACCTAAAGTTTCAAAGGGAAATTATAAACAATTTAAAATCATCTTTACTTCTTTTTTAAAGATATTTTTGGGGAAAGACGACTCGTTTTTCAATATTTTTGCTAATAATTTTACTTAATCCATCTGGAGATCCCTTCAAAAGATTTCCTACTATCAACTGAATAAACTAGCACTATTCCTCTAGTCCCTTTGTAGAGTGTAGATGTGATTGTCTAAAACCGCTCCTAGCCAGCTGTATCCCATAGTTAAATCTTAACTACACTGTCTTTAATATTTAGCGTTTTCATTTTGAAATCGATACCTTTTATTCAATAGCCATCATATTATTATCAATCTTTGATTTTCTTTAAACTTCAAACAAATACAATTTGATAGTATTCTTACCAACTGTTGGAACATGCGTCGATTGATATTTCGCATCACAATACCTAAGCAGCAAACATGATTTTCCAACTGCTGTGTCACCTAGAATAATGACTTTGAACATCATTTCTTTCCCCATTTTCTTAAACTTAGTGGTATTTTTTAAAAATAATAATTTTTGATTGTGTTTTTAAAATTCTCTTGTTGGACTTATTTATTTTTCTGTCAGCGATGATGTTAATATTAGCACATAATGAGAGCTTTCTATTTCCCCAGTTTTTGAAAATAGATGTTTTTAATTGTCTTCAGGATCGCTACTCAATCATAGAATCTAAATTTCAATCCAGTCAACTCAATCCCGATCAATTATTGTTTTAAACTTATTATTATTATTCTTGAGTGAATATGTTAGACAATAGTTTGTTTTAATCTATTGTCATCATTGTTTTTGTTAGTTCTGAAGAATTCTTTGAGATTATTTTTTGAACTAATACAGATACAGAAAAGAGTCTACTTTGGCAATATTTGTAGCTTCTCTGAAGAAAAAAAGAGTGAAACACATTTAAATTCAATTACCCTTTTTAAAATGGTATTATTTAAGCAAAAATTGATGCTTGTGCTGATAAAAATTCCTCCTTCCACAACAAGTAATCAATATTTGCTACCAATCGAAGAAACAGAATAATATAAATAGAAAACACTAGAAATAAAACAATAATCTACTGATAATTTCTTATTAAAACTACCTTATGAAGATGAAAAGTTCTTTTGTCAGTAAAAAAACTTACTTTTCTTCATAAAAATTTAAAGACCTTCATCTCAATGTCTCTTGGTGAAGAAGTCTAAGGTGATCTATTATTTGGAAGAGGTATTTTCTATCGATGTGCTAGAAGTGAAGCTGTGGAGCTATTCCTATGGAGAGTCATAGATGCTCTTGCTCCACCATAATTTAACCCACCGAGTGTGATTCTAAATGTCTATCGCTGATGAGCAATATTTGCTTGATTATTATTTCCAAGATTATTCACTCTTTTCTTATTCAATGACTTCGTCCATTCCATATTGGCTTTGTATGACGTTATCGGATTAACTTTTTCATATTCCGTTCTGAATCCTTCTTAAGCATCCTAGTAAGATATGTTGAATTACTCCGTAAACTACGTTTGAACGTCACCTCGTTTTAAGTTATTCAGAAGAACATACCCAAGAAATGAGACAAACATAGCAACTGACGTCAACCCGTATTCAAAATACTGTCCTAAAAATACGATGAGATTCTCATTGACATCTAATTTCGTTCGATTCTAGAATTGGATGACTCCGCAGACATAGATAATAGGTAAAAATTGCAAACTGCCTATGACTTCAGTGAAGACTTCTTCGTTTTAACTCTCAGGGCAAGAAGAGTATCGTAATAATAAGATCCGATCAACGTAATAATTGAAAATCAAACCTAACAAGGTAAAAAGAATCAAACTAAGCTTAAAAATCTAACAAATAAACCAAAAATATCCTTATTCTTTATTACCTACTAATGAAAATATGAGTCCATAAGGTGCAACGGATGCATACCATGTGCATAGAAACAAAGTTCTTGCAATGTATGCATAGCTATTTGCAATATAAAAAGTTGGCCCTTCATGCCAGTAATTGGCTTCATGCTGAGTGTATGGACAGTCCCTTGGTTCGTATTTGGTAATCATTTTCCTCATAAAAATTCGATGGAACCAGAATACATTGAAAATCTTAGCTAACGGCTCTGAGAAAGCATTTGTTAGAAGCAAGAACGTAATGTCATTAAGAAGAAGACTTGAGCTTGTTTAGATATCATCATCCCAGCGTTTGTGAATCAAATAAGGCATGAAGGCACTGTTCAAGAATAGTAAAACTGTGTACCTTTTTAAAGTTAAAAAAACAAAAATAAACAATGTAAGATAAAAATAACACAAAATACTACCTTAAATCATCGTTACCTGTTGATGTAATGCTAATTGAAGTGAACTTGAGAGTCTAATTTCTAAAGCTATGTAAAATACATGACAACTAATCGTAGAATGGCATTGATAATAACGACAATCAACGACATTGTGTAGGCTTAGATTCTCTTACTCAGATCTTGAGTTGCATTTTTTCTAAATGGATAAACGATTTTCATAATAATATACTAAAGGTAGAATGACGCAAAGAGAATAGACAGCGCGACTACGATCATCAAGGAATTATTTGTGTACGTTCGAAAAAATGAAAATTTTTAGTTATCCCATAGAATATCCGTTGGAGTCGGTGCCTTGGTGATAATCAATGGCTGCCCCTTGAAACTTTCGTAAGGTGAAGAATACCAGCCGAGAAGGAAATATCGAATTGATTTGTAAGTTGTATTCCCCCATTCAGAGAGAATCGGTCCTATGATTTTTTGTTAATTAAATGTGACAAATGCAGTACCCGTGAAATTCTCACTGTTTCCTTCCACTTCACATTCTTTGCTGAATTTCTCAAGCTTGAGTTCTTGTTCTTTCAGCTCAACCTTCTTTTCCTCGAGTTCCTTCTGCAGTTTAGGTTTCTTGCTTTCATCACCAAAGCTATCTCGAAGCTTCAAATTTAATTTGTTGATGCGAGTTATGCAGCTTATCTGGAACAATAAATAAAATGAATAAATATTTAATAAGTAAAATTGACTTCTTTTCTCAATGGTAAAACCCTAATAAAATTAGATTGGCGTGTAATCATTTATTGATAAAACCTAAATAAGAGCAGAAGAAAGTTTTTTTTTTTTGCTAATTAAGGAGTTCTATTTTTAGAACAAATTTATCCCCCCCCCCTTCAATTCTCCTCAAAAATACCGAAAATACTAATTTCTCAATGTAATCCCTCAAGTCTTGAATGGCTCTAATCCAAGTTATTGTATTTTTTGTTTCATCTAAAACTCCTAAATTCTAAGGTTCTTTCATGGTAATCAAAACCCTTATCATATCAGATAATTCTAAAATCGATACTCAAGCATACCTTTGTATTGAAGGCATCAAAGTACTGATCTACAGAGTAGACGAAGTTTATTTTTTCGATAGTAACCATTTCCTTTACTTTCTTGTTGTTTTTTCCCTTGAGAATCGGGCGGAAAAAGTTAATAATGTCTTCCTTTGTTGTGTTTTTAGGTAAATTCTTCATAACAATAGAATACGAAGCAGGATCCAAGAAAGAAATATTATAATCAACAATGTTGTTGGAGATCAATCTCTTAATAATGAGCACAGCTGTCATCAAGATCAAGGCAGTTAATAGATCATACCATTCTCCATTGAATTATGTGTATTCATTCTTGGAATCCATAATCACCATATAACCAAAAAATCTCACACAATCTATCTCACATTCCCAATTAGCTATGAGCACTCGTAATGATCCTCCAAACGCAAATAGCAATGTGATTAGTACACAGAAATACACTGTCATTCTGAAGAAAAGAGGATATGCACTGCCTAAGAAATCTAGATCTTAATCATTGCAGCCGATATCCATATTGCCTTTTGTCACATAGTTATTGCAACAAGGACATAACAAAGCATTATCCTACCCTGCATATTTTCCAACGAGACATGCTTTAGCGTGCATCTCAACTAAATTAAAATCAGGTGGAGATTTAAAAGGATCGTAATCAGTAACTTTGCTTCTAAATTCCTCTTCTTAAAGTGAAGTGGATCTACTCATGAGAGGCATCAGCAGCTGTCCTCTGCTAGACGAGTGCGTGAGCATTGTGAAAACCCAAGAAACGAATCAAGTTTTTTTGATTTCGATTTGCTCTCAAAAAAGGAAAGCAATAGTTTAGATTTTTAATCTATTTTTTTCTTAAACACAAAAACTTATAAATTGCAAGACAATTAAAAAACAGCTACCAAGGTAATCAAAATCAAAGCAGGATATGTTAAACACTATGATTTAGCATGAGTTTCTTATTATTTTTATTAATATCACATTTCTCCTATTTCTCCACATTTGAATTTGCACTATTAGAACTCAGATTTTACCAAATAATAGAAGCACGTTAGCTCAATACTTTTTTAAACAGCTTTTAAATATTTGATATCAGAAAGGATATTTTGATTAGTGAAAAAAGAAGAAAAAAAAAACAGAGAGGAGCAAGCAGAAATGTTCCTTTTGAAAATACATAAACCTCAAAATAAAAAATAAGCAAAGATTAAAAGATATTAAGCATAAGATTATTAGAAAAACTGTTATTTTCATTAGCAATCATGAAATAGAATTTTTAGCACATTTAATATTTATTAATCTCAATGTATGGATACTCCCAAGCCATTTCGCATTTCAGGACGGCAATCTATTGTTTTTATCTTGCACAGTGAATTGAGTGTTTTCATTCTACCACATCTCTCTCACTAATTATCAAGAGAAACGTGTTAATTAAAAATCTGTATTTAAACAAAGAAATAATAGGAATATACCGTCGATTTGATACTTCAAGATAGATCTTCAAAATAAAAATGAGTAGACTAGCATTAATCGTCGAAGAGGTGAAGCAGCTCAAATACAACATGAAAAAGAAATACTCAGCCTTAATAGAAGTACCATTAATGACATAATTGGCAATTTAGTTTTGGGGGAAAATACGAATAATCACAATGTATTATTTCAATATGGTCAACGATAAATTTTCTACTTTTTATTCTGCGGATTAGAGCATTTCCCAGTTGCAAAGAGAAGTAGATGAGAAAAACATGTAGTACGCTCCTGGAAAGCTGCTTGTGTTTCCTGTGGAGTGCTTTCAAAAAGTACTTCTGATTATTGGTGAAATAAAAAAGTCCAAAGTGAACTTGAATTTCCTAGGATTTGTGCATAACCTCTTGAATCTCCAACTGCTGAATCAAGTAATTCTTTTCATATGAGTTAAGGCGAAAATAGATTCATTTCTAAGAGTTTTTTCTTGGGGAATTCATGGAATATTCAAACAAATAGGGATGTTTCATAAGAATGTGAATGAGTTCCCTTATAATTTCCATGACAATACTTGCAATTTCTCTCTCAATATATTGTTTTTTGCTTGAATTGATTGTTGTTTCTGTGTTTGCAGTCTACTCACAGCTAGATTCTTGATTACCTTATCAAAATCCATGAAATCAATAATGATGCACTTCAAATCAAATTACAGCAAACATTCTTCTTGCTCATTAGTCCAGCAACACTCTCAATAACCAATATCACATTCATTGAAAAAGTAAATTGAGTTGTTTTTCTTGTTCATTTATTAAATCTTTCTAATCTCCAAAACTAGGCCTTTTCCATGCTTATTCTGATGAGAAATTCGAAGACATTAATTATCTCCAACAGTGCTAGCAGTTCTCTTCATTAAGTCCTTGCTAATATTACAAAAGAAGCCATAACTGCTAAACCAACTTTAAATATTCAAGACAACAACAATAATACTAATTCTAGTGATCTTCAAAATAACATAAATTCCTAGAATTTCTAAGCAAATCAGTAGAAATAAGAAAATCTAGGGAAAATTGGAAGTGGAGGAAATCTCGAGAACCAAGATGAGAAAATCAGAATTCTAGCTTAGATTTTTTATGATTTTGTTGTGGTAGCAGATGATTAGCGATGTTAGTGGTGGCCCAAACACATAGCCCCCGATAAAGATCTAGGTAATATTCAATAGAAATTTAAACATCAATTTTCTGAGGGATATTTTGTGGAATATTTTTAAAAAAAGCCTTCACTGTACTGTTTGGAGGTGTTCTGCAGATGGGCAGTTAGATCTAAAACTACAAGGAGATCCTCAGTGTCTACAGATTTAACTTTCTTCCAATTATCAAGAAATAGCTTGCAGTAACATCAAACACAACTATTCAAAGTAACTTAACAGTTTTCATGCTATTTTTACGCGTTAAATTTTTAGCCTAAACTGAAATCATTTACAAAATTTCCTTGCTAATTACAATCTTGTTCATTAACAAAACTAGCTTTAAACCTCATCCGCGCTCTCACCAAGACAGTAGTCTTTCTCAATGAAGATTTTGAAGCTCTGGATACTCTCGTTTAATTGGCAAAAGCAAAAGAATTCTCACCTACGAAATACTGGGCTTTTGAGGGACTTATTTACATTGTATCTGAGACGGACACTCTCAAATCGATATTTTCAGCCTTCAACTTCAAAAGATAGCCCAACAACGTATGCTTTTCCTTGAAGGGATTCAATCTTTTAGTGACATAACCTTGATAGAATTTCAATTAAAAAATGAAACTTTTTAACTTTCTTTCTTTCCTTTTAGGTTTTCATGCAGATGTTCGATTGTGCTGTCAAGCTAACTTCATCAGTATGCGGGAATCTCCCTGAATCCTTGGCATAAACTAGAACAGCTAGTTTCACTCTTCCTTCAAAAACCTCTCGAGCTTTGGAAACAAATGATTAAGATATTGAATTCCCTGTTATGACCATATCTCTCTTCATGAAACAAGGAATAGATTTCTTCATGAAACTCTCGAATTCTCTAGAATTAGTCTGCAGATCTCAACTAGGAGTAGCATTAGGATAAAAAATCACAGGTAGCTAAAAAACGCCTTAGTTCGAAGCATTCAAATGCATCTTCGATCTTCTCTGGAAGGATGTCTACTCTTCCATTAAATTATTACTCGCATAACCAGTTGAAGAATAGCTGTTTCAGTATATTCTAAACACAATTTAGACTTTCACAAATCTTTCGGGTACAATTGGTAACCGCATCTCATCGGATTAATTCATCAAAGCGATCTGCAATTACTCCTTACCGAAGGATTCTGATATGACACCGAGGAATATACAGACAAACAAAATGGTCTTGAATATCGCTCATTGTCTAGGAAGTAAGCAAAATCAGTTAATTACTTACAATATTTTTAATTATTTCTGCCTTTTAGTATTTTTTAATATTTATATTTTTCAAATTCTAGTTTGCTTTTCTTTTTTTGAGATACTTAACATGCTTTGTTGTGATGTTAAACACATTAAAACGAACAGATTTACTTGAGATGAACAGTTGGATATTCATTTTGATGTTTCTTTAGAAGAGTGAGAAACTCTATTAGAAGAATCGCATAGCTCGTGATAATACTCAAGAAGAACTTTCCAAACTCAGTGACATTCAAGCGTTGTAGAATACTTTAGATTATCTCTTTTAGAATTCTTAAACCTACGAAAATAATCACTTGTTGACTCTGTTGAACTCTCTCTTCGAACTCATTGTAGATTCGATATCAGATGAGAAAATGCCTAATAATTCCTCGACTTCTTCTAGCTTTTCTAGCAGTTCCTCAGCGTCTAAAAAAGATTCCTAGAATAACTCTTCATCGCAAAATTAAAATCAAAGCGTGTTCAGTCTCTAAAAACTACTTGAAACACTACGAGTCAATCTCTTTCGTATCGATCTGTAAGTTTAAAAAAAGACTAATATTCATTTTAATGATGTTATTTTTTGTGTAGGATGTGGGAGACAGTTTCTGCAAATTTTTTATCGATAGCAACAACGAGGAATCATTTTTTTAGAGAAAAAGCTGTGGAGACATTAGGGGATTTTATCTTAGAAGCATTTTAATTTTTAGAAGATGAATATTAAGAAACAAAATATGTCACCAAAAAACCATCTGCTGCTGTCAGATAATCTACATTCAAGGATAAACAGAAATGGTAAAAGGATGAGTGGTAGTAAACGCTGTTTCAACCTTGGATTGATATCTAATGCCACACCGAATCGAAGGACATAATAATGAATAATATTCTTAAGATCTTGCAAAATAATGGGCATGTTATTAATAAACAAGGATGGAGCTAAATTCTTAATATTCTCAAAGGAATATCAGCTGAATCATCATAAACATACATCTTCACAGGTTTATTTCATTTTTTTTGTTTAAGCTTCAATATGCAAATCCTTTATCGTTCATTTTTTCCTTTACAATTAAATTACATAAATTATCATTTTATTTTGTTCTTCAAAGGGATAAAGTGCATTGAACTGCTAGTGAACCAATACCTTGGGAACCTCCATCATTCCAAGATATCAACGTTACTTATGATTATAGAGAACTTTAAGAAATATTCCAGTAAAACTCAAATCAATTTTGCTTTTTCATGAAGTTTGAAATCTTCATTTTTTATTTTAGATGATAATAATATCAATTATTTGACTTGTGATATGCTGTGGCATGTTGGTGATCATCTCGCAAAAAGCTAACCAGATGTTTCATGTAGTCCTTGTGCTAAAACTACCTCAGTATCACATCACTTTGAATTAAAGCTATCAAATTCAGCAAAAGAATTATCGGTTTAAAAATCTAGCAGCAATAATCAAGAAATTCAATAATAAGCAGCTGCCAAACAAGCTGCCTAAGGACAACAACAACAACATCAATTTAATACTGAGCCAGCCGAAAGTGATGTAAGTAGTGAAGAATTTGGAGTATTGATAGTATCGATTCTATCTAAACTACTCTCTCTATGTGTTGATCCACACGCTGAAGCAAGAAACTCTGCTTAGCATATCTTCACATCGTTGATCGTGCATAACTTCTCAAAGTTATCGGACCAAGTCAGATAAGAAATTCTTGACACAATGGTCTGGGAAATGGGTGAGAAAGTCATCATGAATTTAAAATAAGAAATCAGAATTTCCTCGGATAAAGTGAAATAATGGGAAGAAACTGCAACCAATACATCCTAGCATCTAGTTAAAATAGCCAAAAGATACTTAGCCTTGTTGAGCGATAAAACTGAAGAAAACTCAGGGGAAACCTAGAAATGTTCTGCAATTCCAGTGCTTGATAAACTTCTAACTTTGATTCTTCATTTCCTTGAGATTAACTTAAACGATCTGAATAAGGAAAGTGTTAAATCTCTAAGGGATATATTCGCTTTGAAGCCATTTGATGTGCTCTCAGCTAAGTAATCGTTTGCTAAAATCATAGTGCATCTTCAATCTCTATTTCAGACAGTCCCTCCATAGATCAAAAGTGTCAAGAACATCTTTCAATAACTGCATCCAGAATGCTTAGCACTAATAAACGATTTCAATACTTCACCATTCATAAGTGCAGTAGAATTCCATGATCATATTTCAAGAAATAGCTATTTTTTGCAAATATTTCAATTATTGTAGCTAATGATATTTTTAAACTTTGAAGGAGGAGACTAAGTTATTTGAGTTCCATCTCCCGAATGTCTTTGAGTTATTGTATTTAATCGTGATGTTCCCTCGCTTAGTCAACGAAGAATGTGAATTACAAGCGAATAAGATTTTCCCCGATGAAAAACTACCTCTGGAAGTGATTTAGAAATGTGTTCCTCTTCTCTCCAGATCACCACAGTTCGAAGAAGAATTTGTGCATCTTATTCGAAAAATCATCAATTTACCCATGAACTCGTAAATCATCGATGGGTTGCAGAAGAAACTCTTACCGATTATGATGGAATAGCTGAGAAACGAGAAGAAATTCACAAAACCATACATCGATCAATATATTATTTCGTTTTAAACTGCTATCCTCACAAAGAACAACCTGAAATACATGGAATTCACGAAGAAAAATAATTTCTCGCCTAAGAATAAACCTATTTGGATGATCTCAACGGAGTCCTTCATAGAACTTACTCTGTTTCTAGTGCAATCGCATGAGAGATTCATTTCAAAGATCTACAATCTCCTCTGCGAATACTTTATTCTCAACAAATATGACATTGGTAAAATAATAAAAAAGATCGAATTACCTTCATTCCCTCTTGTTAATGGCCTTCCTTTTTGTTAAATTTTTTTTTAAAGATAAACTCATTAAGTTTTACGAGCCTAACATGTTGAAGGAGTATTTTGAATGCGAGAGATCTCTCCTCGATTTGATCATCAATACATTCTTGCCAATGTCTTCTGTTTCAAATTAAGATCTCCGCCTTTTCGGATATGTGCTGTTTACTAACAGCTAATTGAAGATCGAAAATGATCAGCAAAGCTAATTGAATCTAGAGGATCTTGGTATTAATTTTCCAAGAAATTGCTTGAATCTTCTGTTCAAAGCATCCTCAGCGGAGTCTTCAAATTCAGAAAGCAATAAAAGTGCACTTTTTCTACCTTTTTTGCTGAACAGATGCCGTTTGACTCTAGAAGATTTCTTGGAAGAATAGAAGTTCCTAGTTGGATCTGTGTCATATAAAGCGTAAGAGAAGCATTTTATCTTTTTATCTTCATAATGAATAAATCTACTTTTTGCAAGAGATCTTTAAAGTCATGCCATTTTAAGTTAAAATTCCATTTTTTTTCATCTTCAAAACAGGACCAAGATTAAGGATGTGGACTACATATTATAATTGCTGAAGACTCATATAATCCATCCAAATAGCTTCTTAAATCTCGAAGATATTCCTCCTTCAACTTCAGGTGAAATGAAATTACCTTATGAAATCTGTAAAAAAACTGACAGTCTAGCTCTAAACAGTCAAATTGGACACTTATTCTACCTCCTTCCGCTTCTCAAACAGTGCTTGACAGTGAATTCAAATTGCTTTGAAAATTCTTTGAGTGTGATTTTTCAGAAGATCTTTATTATTCTAGACATATAAATGTATTATGTATGATTGATTTATTGTTTATTTTAAACGTTCAACAAAGTTCAACTCAATAAAAGTCCTTTTTAAAAGTCAGAATCACTTAAAATAATCAAAAAATGCTTCTAATATGACTTAGTTATTGTAAAAAAACCAATAATTCAGCTAAAAAGAAACCCATCAAGGATTGTTTCTTTTACCCTTTCCCTTGTTTATCTTTTGCATTACTTCTAAACTTCTTTGTTATTTTTCATCAATACACCAAATGGAAGAATAAACTAATACTGGATTCTAGTCTGGACATATCCAACCTAGCAACACCATCATAATTATCAAAAAAGATCACCTTAAAAATTATTTATTTCACTTTCTCAAGGAAGTTCATAGTTTTAGGTTACAATATCTAAAAATATAATTCAAAGACATCCTACCCGATTGAAGATTAAAAATATTAGATTACTTTTTTCTTATCTCAAAGTGATCGATTGATGATTATCCTTTCCTTTCTCATCAATTTTAATGTTTTTTATATAAAAGTTTTAAGATTACTTGTAAAGTGTAATTATTTAGAATCTTATCTCGAAAAAATATTGAATTTATGTTGAGTCTCAGTTTATTTTTTCAAGAAAAAAGCCATTCTGAATGATTTTTAGCAAGCTAAATCAAATCTTTGTTTGCCATTGAAACAAAGTAACAAAGTAAGGAAAATATTAAATTTATCTTCTTTCGTTTGTGCTTAATTCTCACTTACATGACAAGGAGAATCTAAACGCTGCTTGAGTTTCATGTTAGTTAGTAATAACTTCACGAGAATAAGAACACTCGAATGGAATAAAATAATAATTTAATTTGTTAGCAGCACTTTTGATTGATGTAAATTACGAATTATTTTTTAAGAATAACTGTATTTTTTTTGTTGTTGGCAGATCAAAGTCAAAATATCAAAGCATTTACAGAGGGGTAAAACATGAGAAATCTAAATATTCCTAGTGGGCTAATATGAAAAATTTTACTAAATAAAAGCTTGCGTGCTTGAGAAAGTGATCTGTAAAAATGTAGCATCAAATCCTGAATTACTGAATATGTTTGTTTGAGAATTATATTTTATTTTTTTTTAAACTAAGATTTTTTAGTCAAATTCGATTGATAAATTAACACTTCAGCCTACAATGACTTAAGGCTTAAGCACAATTTACTAAAACATCCAAGATGTATATGAAACTCCTTTTATTTAATTTCAGCACTCAATTAATTGGTGAGCAAATCTTAAATCATAGCAGTTTAACATTTTATATTGCACTAATTAATAAAATAAAGTGCTAACTTTTATCAAGTAAGATGAAAAAAGAATAATCTCTTCTTGATTCTATTTCCTTTTTCAATAAAAATTCTTTGATTCTGGAGATAAAAGCCAAAAGGAGCAAACCAACATAGAAAAATTAAGCAAAGACAATTAAAGGCGACGCTTAACTTTCTAGTTGCATATTTATTTTTGCAATAAGGGCACGAAATAGACAAATTCCCATTTGGGATTTAACGCATTTAATCTCCCTTTATAATCCCAGACGTTTCACTAATTCTGAACCAGCCTCAACAGGGTAGACAAAAATCAAAAACTGCTTACTGATAATTAATATTGTGACTAAGGGAAATTCGAGCGTTGCATAGACATCATTTGTTTGCTTTTTGAAATTCTTAATCGAATGTCTGCAGGTGATTAATTATCCTGAAATCCAATTTATTGAAAAACAAAAATATTATGCATTTATTCTTAAGTAATTGAGAAAGATAACCAGACATTGTTTCTTTATAAAATTCCTATTTCGTAGCTGATTATTGAGTGGGGACTCATACAGCTTATGGTTTTTTTTTTCCACTGAATAAAATCAAATATAGCTTTGAAATAATCTTTTGCCTATTGAAAATTACCAAAAACATTATTTATTAAAAATGGGGCTTACAGATTTAATTCGCAGCATGACATCCAACACCCATCCCGAAAAGTAATTTATTTGTTCAGATGCAAATCGACCTTTTAACATTACTGTAAGGTTATATTTTGAATAATAATAATTAACCAAAAAGTGGTTTGTTACTGCTATCCTTGTAAGACCGATTGGAAGGATTACAAAATTAGGATAATTCCTCCTTTTTTTGAGAGTTATCTTAGGAGAGGGTGGAAACAAATTATCTTAGTTGTCATAACGATTATTGTAGTTTTATGATTTTATGAAAACTTTATTTCGTTTACAGGACATCTTCTAAGTTAATAAATATTTTCTGAAGGTGTTCATAAACAACGCATAGGGGAGAGGGAGAGGAAATACATATGAAAATAAGATGTTCTTGGAGGGGAAAATATCTTAATACCTATTGAAGATAAATTAGGTTCAAGCTTTGTTATTTCTTTAAAAAAACAAGGATTCTTTAATGTTTTTTTTAAAAGTCAAACTTTTGAAAGCTCGAATCTAATGATACTTTGACAATTTACACATAAAAAACATTTGAGTGCATTGGCACTAAGATAAAACATCAACCAAAACAGATTTAAATATGATACGATAAGCTTATTCTAAGAAGATTTACTTTTCTTGGAGTATAAAACGGTTTTATTATAAAAAATGTTAAAAAAGCAAACCTACAATCAGCAAAATAAAAAAATATTTGTAGTCATTGAAAAGATAAAGGGAGTTTAAAAGTTTTAAGAGAAATTGATAACACATAGTAGATTTACATCAAATCTAAGATATTTTAAACAAAACAAAAGAAACAGACTAAGAAAATAGACAAAAAGTAAAGTTATTAAACTCAAAAGCAACTTGGAGAAGACAGAGAGAAAAAGAGAGACAAAAACCTAAATCAATATTAGAAGAATCCTGGGGGAAAGGGATTAAAATAATAGGTGACTAGACTTTACAGATTACAAGAAAGCAAAGTATATTACTGGCAATAATTCGAGAGAAAAAGAAAATATATACGAAAATGAAACAATGTATCTACATAAATTCAGTGTGACAGACATGCCAAAAATGAATAATTAGTTGATGGAAAGATATTCTACAAGCTGATTTAATAAGCTTGGCGAGAGAGATAAAAGATAATTTAATATTGTAATCATGATTAAAAATCAAGTAGATAAATAATTTCAAAATCCATCGTGTTAAATGGCTGCGTATACATCAGTAGAGGAGTCTGCAAAGAATTATTTTTAGTGGCTAGTATTCGGGAGGTACACCTTCCAAGTGTGATTTAGCTATTATTATTGTTCTGATTAGAAATCTTGCTCGGGGTAGTAAGGATAGTATAATTCTTAGGTTGCTCTGAATTACTGCTGTTGCGAGAAAGGTTAATTTGGATAATGAAGATACTGCTACGAAGGATAAGGGTAAGATTCGTAGAAATTCGAGTGGTCGGGGTATGTAGAAAAGGAATCGAAAATGGGTTACTCTCTGTAGATTTCTTAAGGTTAAAAATTGCTATTTTTGCTATTTAACGTAAGAAGTGGTATATGGAATTCCTAAGCAGGGTATTAATCTTAATAAACTGTAGTTGAAATTACAGCTTCTTGGGGTTACTCTTCCCGAAGATATGCAATTTGTTCCTCTTAACAATCATATCTTCCTTGAGTTCGCAAATTATCTTCCCACGAATTTAGAGTGAAATTTTAATTAGCTTAATCTAATACGTACTTATCAGCCTCACTTTTGCAGAATGACTGTTATTAATGGGACGAATGAGGTTAGATTTCACTTTAATATTGTGACACGGCAGGATAAAAAGAGTTTAATTACTGCTAGTTTTATTAAGCTTGAATTTTTATGAAATTAGATTGTTGTTGTTGTTACTGCTGTTGTTATGGGAGTTCGTTTATGTAAAATTATTAAGAAGATCCTTGTAACTGACCATTGTTATTATCCTCAGTTTCTTCTTCTTTGAATTCAGATTTTACAAATATTCCTCCATTTTTATCACATCCCACAGGTGAATTTGACTAGGATGAATAATTGGAATGCGGATTTCTTAGAAGGACAATCGTATCTTCTGTCCTTCTCTTTTTTTGAAGAATGGGCTCCTCGCACTCATTTTAGCAATCTTCAAGTTTGCTTTAGAAATCACACCCCGGCAGAGCAGAAGTAACCATAATTTAAGGAGCTTCTTTTTTAATTATTATTTCACTTTCCTCACCAGATATAGAAATTACATATGGAACTCTACTACCTTTTCTAGGGACTATTTCTTCTTTTTTCTTTTTCTGTCGCTCTCTGGCGATCAGTCTCTCCTCGAAAATATGGAACCAAAGTTCATAGACACCTTGAATATCTGGGTAGTGCGTGTGATGCAAAACCATCAAGGCAAAGAGTCTTCTCCATTGAAGAGAAACCCACTCAGCACAGCCTTTTTTGAGAGGCGAAGCATCACCTGCATTGAAAATACTAGCAAGAGCTGCTCTATATTCATTGAGGGATTGATTCATTATGTGCTCTTCGATGAAACCTCGCATAATGAGGAAGCACTTTAATTATCCTTCAGGGTGAAATTCACTTTAACTTTTAGCACTGTATTTCTCGAAGATTTCTTTTCTAACCTAGCGACCACTTTGTGTTTCAAATCGCTTCTTCAAGGAAGGGAGGGTTGCATAGTTTTCAAGGAAATAATTGTTCATCGAATTTTGGAAATGCTTATTTAGATACTGTCTTGAACACACGATCTCGTCTAAGATGTAAAGAAGATTTTTCTTTATCTCAACAATCATATGCTGCTACATTTAGCTAATAAGTATCAATAACTATGTCTGTGAAAGATCTATTCAATGAGAAAAGTCAGTGAGCTTGTGAAGAATAATAAAAAAAATTTGTGTCTGCTGAAATCTGTATTTGAAATTGAAGATTGTTTTATGACTTAATTGATTATTTAGCTTTGAGGTTGCCGAAGTAGCCACTTCAAATTGATTTCAAGTGAAAGTGTTTGCTTTGTAGGGTACTTAAGAGAACAGAGAGAATGACAGAATTAAACAGGATTTTTAGAATCAACTGGGGGCTAGTTAGTGTAATATCTGAATAGGATCCCGGGGGAATTTAAGCATAGCCGTAGATGGGCAAAAAAAATTAATAATAAGAATTTTTTACAACTTCCTTGTTTTCTTCGTTCCCCCCTCACACGTATGCGATGAAGTTAATTAACTCACGCATCAATTTCTTTTTTTTGTTATTTTCGATTAAGATCCTTACCCCGTGAAAACCAGCCAGAGAAGCTGCACTTTTAGTAGTAAGTTCTGACAGACAATTAACACATTTATTTGTCTTTTTATATTTATATTTTGTTATAAAAAATCATTTATTTGGGGTTGAAGCTAGCTTTTCCAAGAAAAATAGCAGAGTAATATGAGTAAATCTTTTGAATTGGTTTATGTACTAACATTTCGCAAAAACAAATTAAGATTTTTTGTAGTAATAACTGGGTTTAAGGCATCATTGATACTTACTAGACCTTGCTGCTTAGGCATTTACAAAATAATAACTGTTCCCTCCTTTTATTTCTCCATGTGTTTTCGATAGCATTCGCAAAGTAACCTTGCTTTGATTAGCAGGCTGTCCGACTTTTAGAAAGCATAAAAGTTTCAAATTCGCCAGAATTTTGAGTTACGATTATGAGAAATTTCGAGCAAGCTATGTGATAATTGCACACCATAAAAGATGAGATTTTATCGATAGCAAATTTAAGAGTTTTCATTAAGCAGTTAAGTCAAACAGTTATGGTGATCACTTAAGAATTTTAAGATTGGGGCTCATAGATTCTGACATTATAAATCTCAGTGTTATCTACTTGATAAAGAGGATTGGCTTGGAAAAAGAGACAGTCTGCCGTTAGGGTGAATTCGATTAATTTCTTCTGTTTTGTTCTATTTTCTTGTCTATATGAATAGACTTTTGTTGATAAATCAAACAGAAACCTAAATATCTAATTTTCTATGATTAAAATGTTGCTTTAATCTATTACAGTTTACAGTCACATTTTCTTCGGAAATATATTTAAAAAGACTGTGCTCAACAACGTATTAGAAATGACATTTTTACAATAATTGCATTAGAATTGCAGTTTTGCCTTAACAAATTAATAGTTTTTGTTGCAAAAGCAAAAGGTAATAATTTCCCCCAAGGATTATTTTTTTTATTTCATCAATTCAAAAATGACTAAACTAGTCAATAATTGTTAAGTCATACAGAAAATGACTGGAATGAGAATATTTTATGGTTTGAATATGCTAGTTTCAGGAGCATGCTGTTGATACATACTTCTAATACCCTTCTTAAATAGAGCCAAAATGGAATTACTTTGACAGAATATGTCCGATTCCAAATCACAGACAAGAATTAGATTTTATTGATTGTCTATTTTCCATTCTGGTCATTTTCTTTTCTTTTCTTTTTCACTTCCAAAATTAGATTTATTTGACTTTTCTAGCATAGCACCACTGACCATATTCATTTAATAAAAGAAATGGTAGTTTTAGCTGTGTGAAAACCATTTACAAACCAACAATAAACAATTTTACATAATAAACCATGTTTTTCCCCATTATTGAACAATGAAAAATTATCCTTGAATTTGTTATTTAAAAAGTCTTGAGCCTACACATTAAAATACTCATTCTCCTGGGGAATGATTAAGACAAGGGAAATTGAATGATATTTTGAATCTATGAATTTACTTGAAATTAATTATGCGTTATGGGTAGACACTTAATAAAGTGATTCATTCATTATTTTATTTTATAAATCCCCAGATTTAAATAAAATTTGAAAAGAGACACATTCAATAGATGAAATAGATAAGAAATAGACTGTCTCTAATAAGGATAATAGAAATAATAGAGTTTTTGATTGTTTTATTTTCAGAATTCATGTGTGAATATTAGATTACCTTATTGCTAGCTGTAGGTACCTAACTGGTAGACCCTTAAGAAATAAATATTTAAAATTAAGGGATAGTTCAAGAAAAATTGAATAAAAAAGGGCCATTTTTGACTTGAAGTCGTTGTAATAATGTTTGAAGGATTTCTAGATTGCAACAACATTTTAGGATCAAATGATTATCAAAAGTTTTAACAGATTTATATTTTTATTTTAAATTTATTTGTTTTAGTGGTTAAAAATAAAAAAATAGAACTTTCAATACCATTTAGTACACTTCGTCAATTGCTCATTGATTGCTGAATCATCTCTTTTTATTTAGTATTTTCTCGGATATTCTATTGTTCTAAAAGGATTCATAAATCAGAACAAGAACGAGAAGGAGGAGGAAAACTGGCAATTGAAACTATGCCATAAATTATTCCTGAAAACGCTTATGAGAGAAAACCATTATTTTTTAGGATTTGTTATTGATCTTTTTGACTCTCACTTTTTATTATTTCCCATGCGTAATTCCTTAACAAGATTATTCTTAAATGAAATAATAATTTTAAGAACAAATATTATCCAAATTAATCGAGTTTCTTCCCTTTTCTTTTACTTAAACACTCCTGAGAAATTGCAAGAGATCTCCATAATGAATATTGTTTGTTGGTAGGTAAACAATTAAATTTCTTAAAAAGGTCTGTTGCAGCCTTTAGCATATTTTTTTATTTCCGAGAAATTATTTGAGTTGAAATGATAACAAAGTCAAATGAAGAATTTGCTTCAAAAGGTTTTCTATTTCATATTTCATAATAGTGTGTTATTTTATTAATTGTATGTATTTGTGTCTCCTCATCTGTGGTTCTTTCTAATAACGTTCGAAAATTTTCAAATAGAAGTTTCTATTATTTTCAATTATTGCAATGCTAGGATTTAACTTGAGTGCTCTTATTTTTTTAAAAATGTTCTTTTTCTTTCTCTTTTCTTTTCCACAAATCTCAACACATTTTATATTAAAGCAACAATAATTTACAAGAATAACATCAATTCACTAAAAGATTGATTATTAAAAGCCTTTCTTTTTGCTCAAATACTGTTAATTTCAAAATATTTTTTTTTGAATATTAAGATTCAACAAAAAGAAGCTCAATATTAGTAAAAATACTCTATTTAACAAATTTCTTTAGCATATCGTTTGTCATTATGTTTAGAACATTCTAGATATAAATTGAAAATATTTCTGTAAATGTTAGAAGCTAAATCAAGCATTTGAACTTTGTTTTTTATCCTTCTTCTACCAATTGATTTCTGTCAGATTAACAAATTTCTTAGCGATGCTGCAAAAATAAGTGCTTGCAACTCTCAGCA
>Ga0302271_10000449_pt1 | contig 40308 bp, 19 predicted proteins | sample III_Bog_N1_1_FD_198767 | JGI IMG/M metagenome (GOLD analysis project Ga0302271, IMG submission 198767) | Peat permafrost microbial communities from Stordalen Mire near Abisko, Sweden - III_Bog_N1_1 | ecosystem: Environmental > Terrestrial > Soil > Wetlands > Peat | place: Sweden: Abisko...
CAACCCACTATACACATCTCCGTTTTTATATTTAATAATGCACGGCTAAGTCGAGTCCAGCTCTCCATCTATGAATTCCCCTTAGAATATATCATTTGTCTGCAAATTTTTGTAGATTCCCTGCCCAGCAAATTTCCCTCTAGAAAACTCCCCAGAATAAGTAAACTCCTTACCATGGTACTCTCCTTATCCATGCATTTCTCCTTTCTTGAAATCCCCACAGTAGAAGATTCCATCTGATTTAATAAGTTAACCTTTACCTTGAAAGTAGTCTTCTTCAAAGTTTCCCACATAATACACTGATCCATCACCACTTCGATATTTACCCATGCCTTGTTTTACATTATTAACGAATTCTCCTTCGTAATGGTTCTTCTAACCATCAATAAGACTCCCAGATCCATGGAATCTATTCTTAACAAAGTATCCACTGTATTTTAACTTTTCAGAAATTAAATTCCCAAACCCTTCTTTCATATCATCTTTAAATTAGCCTTCAAAGAAATAATCTTCTTTCACAGTTTCAATAGTTCCTGATCCATTTTTAACATCATCGGAGTACATTTCACATCTCTCAATTCTACCATTATCATGATCGAATGTAACACCTGTTGTTTTCAAGAAAAAAAAGAGATGGTGAGTTTATTAAATTATGTGAAGAATCAAATTTTAAATAATTGCATAAGTCTCGTTTGTGTTGTTAAGTTACCTTTGCCATTTCTTTTTCCTGATTCCATTGATCCACAATAAATGAATCCATTTTCTAAGAAGAGAGACACTCTAGAAAATGATTCAGGATTATTTGAGCTCCTGAGCGATATCGAAGGGTCATGATGACATTACCAATATCTAAAAGCTTCGGTTGTGAAAAATTCTTTCAAGAATTTCAAGTTGTATTCGCTTAGTTTTTTAAATACAGATCGAATTAAAGCTTTTTAGCAATTTAACTCTTCTTTAGTTAAATGATCATTTCTAGTGCTTCTTCCTTCCAAAGACACATGACCTTTAAAACTGCTTTGCATGCATGGTTACTGATATTATTATCCATCAAGTTATTCCTGTTTAGTTTCAATTTTGAGCTAATACACCCCTTCATTGGTGAATTCTACTTTTCCATGTATTTCCTAATTCGTTAGATCTTTTAATGTTTTCTACATTTCACTGCCTGAAACATGACTTTCCCCTATTATTTCATTGTGCTTTTCCTCAACATTAATCTAATCTATTATTTCTAGATTGTAGCAATTTTCAGTAGCTGAAGCTGCCAATCCATCAATTTCAAAGACATTCTTGCTTATTTCCTCTTCTTAGCTTGTAACTTTCTCCTAACAAAAAGGAAAGTAAGGTGAGAATAATAAATCCAAAATGAAATATAATCCACAATCATAAAAGAAAAGCCCAATTTATTTTAAATAATTTTACACTATTGTTCATTTATTTATCCTCATTCATTGCAGGTATTATCTCTTCCTGCTAATGATGCTCTTAATCCTCAATCCAAGACAATGATTGATAATTTTCATCTATTGAAGTATCCGATTCTTCAGTGAGAGTAAATGAATTATCTAATGAAATAATAGTTATATCTTCTTTCTTTTTACTTGAAGATACAAGAAAAATTTATTCTTATTGTTATTATTAGCTTGATTGCTTAGTTAAAGCCAACTCTTAAGCTAGATCAGATGCTAGTTATATCTCAGAAAGTAAAGTAAAAATATAAATAGCAAATTAATGTCTAATCCAATCATTACTAGCTAAGAATGATTTACTTGAAGCATCTTATAAATATTCAACTTTTTTCCATGATTTATCCCAATCAGTCAACGAATTCTCAACCATTCTAGCTATTCCTTATGCAAATCTCTTCTCAGTTGAATTCAAACTCAACGCATTCTTAATCGATCCATTCTACAATACAATTCTGCTATTATCTAAATCAATAATTAAATCTGCCTTGATTTTCCCATGCGATTTTACAAGTTAACTACTCGTACCAATTAAATATCCCTTGAATCTCTAGAGTTCAGCAAGATCATCAGTTATTAAAAACGGCTGTAATGGGCAATCTTCTTCATTAAACAACCGCAAGGGTAACCCATATTCATTCAATCCGATTTAAAGCGCATTAATTGATTTACTTCGAAGATTAACAAGTGGTAATCCAGGGATTAAACTGAGAAGACTAATTATGAAATTGCTCGTAGCACAAGTATTCTTGGAATACACGAGAATTCGCTTTTAAAGAAGAACTGCTTTGAAGATAACTAAGAGTTTTTCTTTGAAAAAATGAACCAGCGTGCGGAGAGAACTTCCAATAAACACCTCGCTTTCTTAGATGTTCGCGTGCTACTTAAAATTGTAGTTCATGTTTTCAAAGGCACTAGCTAGTAGACTATAGTCCTGGTTATTAAATGACTAAGATACTTGTTCTAATCTTCCCATGATGTAACCCTAAAGTGGAACAGTGCTGAGAACAAATAAGGCTTTTTGATTGTGGCCATCAGAGAAAGCGTTGGTTTTCTCATTGATTTCTTCTTTTACCTTTGAAAAAATTGAATATTTTTTTCATTTTTTTTAACAAAGAAAACAAAATAATTTACCTAATTTTTTTTGAAATAAGAAACACCAAAAAGGAGAGTACCTTTATTGTGTTTCTTAGGTAAATCTTCAATTGTTTCTTACTATGAACTATCTTTAGTTTGCATTTACTCCTGAGAATCAGTTAAATTTTGTTCTTGGATAAAACAATCCTTTATTGGATTGGTACCATTTCCATTTCCATTATTAGTTTTATTTTAATTATTTTCTTTAGAAATCTAAATACATTTTCCATTTCTTGGGTTAGTATTTTCTTTATTTCTTTCACTGACTAACCCTGGAGAGTACTTTCCTTTGTCTTTGTCTCCAGTTTATTAAGGAGATTGTTACTATGATATTGTTTGAGAGATATCCTCTGAGTTTTCTTGTAAAAAGTAATTAAAGTAAACATAGTCATCGTCATCTTCTTATTAATGCATAATCTCAGGCATGCAAATCTACGGTAGAACAATAAGTAATTCCTCTTTCTAATTTTCACTTAACCCACTTAGATCTGAAGGGTAAAAGTATTCTACAATATTTCTCTTTTTATGTGTGTCCATATACACAACGCCGATCATAATCAAAGGGCTATTCTCAACCAATGAAGTATTCTACTCTCCGAGACAGTTACTTTAAGCCTTAAGGATGTCCTTAAATTCAGTCGATTAAAAATCAGGCTCATGCTTGAGGGTTCGTAAGTATTCTGAAAAAGATTTGAAGTTTTCTTGGTTTCGAAAGAAAATCGAATGCCCAAGCTTTGATGAAGATTCAGGATCTAACTGCTATGCATTCAAAAGCTAAAGGAATAACTATTAAATCTTCGAATTATTTAACAACTTTGAAGCTAATGGTTTTGCATCTTTAGAACCTGCAGATTATTTGGAATTAGTTGTTGTATCTGATTACTAGCTAACTACTTCAACGCTTTGAGGAAGAGAAGACTTCTAGTATGCTTTATCTAATTAGGATGATAGTTTATTTTCTCCACCGCTAATGGAGTTGCTAATAAGCTGCATATTATTCTCAACTTTAATCTCTTTTAAGGCCTTCTTAGATATTTCTCCATTGGCTTTTTCTTCTCTCTTTCTCGCAGCTTCTTCCTCACGCTTTTGAAAGTAAAGTTTACCTCTTTCAAATAGTTTTTTCATCTCCGATCTGTGATTTCTGTTCTTGACGATTATTAAAAGATTATTTGTTTTAATATCCACAAAGTTCAAAGTGTATCTATTTTTTGAATTCGAATTATATGAAGTATCAAAAATATTAAATCTTTTCCTTAAGATTTTGTTTTTGAAGTCAACAAACGTTTCAATAGTAATTTTGTAATTACTGTGTTGTAGCATTGTAGGATAAATGGAAGAAAGTTGAAATTTTCAAATTCTTTTCTTTTTCATTTTAATTTTTACAACTCTTACGATGCGTAATGTATGGATAAAAGTATTTTTAATAATACACTCAAAATATAATATTATCTGATAAAGTATCTTGCTGTATCTTTTAGATCTTTTAAAGAAACTACTAAAAATGTTAAGATTATCAAAAGTTAATACAAATAAAGGAAATATTTATGTAAAAAATAATACTTCCAAGGAAATAAATGACAAATGGAAGAACAAACATTCCAAAAAAACATCAACAAAAAAAGCATAAAGAATTATTTTTACATTTAATTTTTTGAACTAAATTGATATCATTTAAACTACCTTAAGCTGCTGCTTCTCTCGTGTCCAGCGAAAATACAATAAAAAATATATTTTCTTAACTCGATAAGATAGCATATTTTGATGCCTATTGCATAGATTATGATACTTAAATTGACTTCAAAATAATCTCTAGTTCACTTTGATCTACTGTTAATAATAACCAGTTTTTTTTCTAATAGAGGAGAGATTCAAAGGTGGTGATGGTTGATTGATCAGAGTGACGTAATAGGTGAGAAATACAAAAAACAGACTCTTTGCTTTAATGTAATATTGTTGGTAAATATCTAATTTTTCTAGCTTCTGAAAATAATAAATTACTTAAGTTTCTGATCTCGGATGAGAAATCATTTTGGTTTTTTTGAAGTGACAAATCAAGAACTGTGTTCCATTTCAACAACTTTAAACTTCCTTCTTGTTTGTAAGCATCTCTCATTTAAATTTGATTTCCCCCCTTTAGAATTGGGAGGGAATTTATTTGAAATCTTCTTGAAAATCTATCTATCTCTTTCTGTTTGCTTCCTATGGACAAATAAATTGAAATAGAGGAAATTTGAAAAAAAAGATAATACATCATTAATCTGTAGTGTGGTAGAAGATTTCTTTACGGAGACTACCTATTTTTCGTGAAGGGAATAATAACCCATGGAGAATTAAACGAATTAGTTGTTTTATGAAAAAAGAACAAATGGTATCATTAAAATTCAAATCTAAGGTAGGGGAATCATCTAGTTAAGCTAGAGACAAATCAGTTTAAAACACTGGCCAGAGAGAATGAGAGAGAAAGATTAGGATAAAAGTATTAAATATTTAAAATTATTACAACATCAAAAATATCGGAAGAATCAGAAGAAGAAAAATAAGATAAAACTAACTGCAAATAATAACAACAAACAAACCAACACACAATTAACATAGAGAATGACAAGTCACAATCAAGAAATCCCTATCGATGCTGGAGCATGCATCCAGTGCCTTTCTAGCAAAACGCATGCTGATCCTAAAAACTCCAATATTCATTATGTTCACTTTGGAGCAAATCTAGACGACACAGGCGTGGATTCATTGCTAGGATACAATAAAAGATGGGCTAAGCAGATTAATGATGCTGATCCTACGTTTTTCGAAAACTTATCGAAACATTAGAACCCCGAATATTTATGGATTGGATGCTCTGACAGCCGAGTTCCAGTCGAAGCCTTAGTTGGTCTTGGTCCTGGACAAGTGTTTGTCCATAGAAATGTTGGTAACTAAGTGATTCACACTGATTTGAATTGCTTATCGGTGATTCAATACGCTGTAGATGTGTTGAAAGTCAAACATATCATAATCTGTGGTCATTACTAGTGCGGTGGAGTCTAAGCAGCGATTGAGAATCCTAAGCTAGGTTTGATCAACAATTGGCTGTTGCATATTCGAGACATATACTAGCGATACAAGAAATAATTGCTAGCTATCGAGAATAATGAGATCATGTTTGATAAGCTTGTCGAATTAAACATTGTGTAATAAGTTTACAACATAGGCAATTCCACAATTCTCTAAGCTGCTTGGGAAAGAGGATAAGAAATCACAATCCACGCATGGATCTATGGCTTGAAAGACGGATTAGTTAAAGAAATTGATTATGCTGCTAATTCCAAATAAGTCTTTGAAGAAGTTCATGATCGAGTCTTTGCTAAAATCTTATCCTAAATCAATGGCTAAGCAAAGAGCAATAAGATTGTACCTTAACCTATTCTTAGCAACAATGAAATTGATTATTTTGCTCATATTGAGAAAACTAATACACTCCCGCAAATCTGAGGATCATTTAATGCATTCATTAATAAAAAAGATAGTTTGCTTATCACAAACTCTGAAATAATGAATTTTTTACTATAACTTTTTTCTCCAAAAATCCGAATAATACAAAACCTTAAAATTAGATCCTATAATTCTATGTCTACTCTTCCCAATTAATTGTCTTTTACTTTTTATGCATTTTCGATTGAATATTCATATTTTTATTAATTACTTTACAAATTACCCATTTCTAATTTTAGATAATTCTGTTTACTCTCAAGAAAGTAATTGAAATCAATAATCGAACATAGAATTTTCCTTTTTACATAACTTCAATTTTTCCAACGTTCTCCTTTGAATATTTAATATTTTATATTTCCAAACCACCCCATGTGTAATAGAAAAAATATCAAAATGCTATTTTTACACTTCATTTTTAGCATAAATTCTATTTTACTGAAGAGAATTTCAGAATTAGTTCATTAGAAAAAAGAAAAAAAGGAGCTGATATTACTTCTACCAACGAAGCAATATTAGTGATTTGTTTAAAAAGAGATGAGCCATGTGGGAAATGCTAAAATATTATTATTAATTTAAATCTAGCAAAAAAATAAAATAATATAATTCATTAGAAAACAATACAAATAATAACTAAATGAACCAATCTAATCCTCATCCTCCTCATCGAGTTACAGATCCTCAAGATTTCTTTAAAGAATCTAAGGACAAAAACGAAATTGATGAGCTCTTATTACACAACAAAGATTGGGCTAAAAAGATCTAACAAGAAGACCCTGGTTTTTTTCATCGTTTAGCATAGTGTTAAACTCCAAAATTCTTATGGATTGGGTGCTCAGACAGTCGAGTACCTGCTGAATAATTAACTGGTCTAGGTCCAGGAGAAGTCTTTGTGCATAGAAATGTTGCTAATTAGATAATTCACACTGATTTAAACTGTTTGTCTGTGGTATAATACGCTGTCGATGTTTTAAAAGTTAAACACATAATAATATGTGGCCATTATGAATGCGGAGGTGTTACTGCTGCTATTTAGAACCCTAAATTAGGACTGATTAACAATTGGCTGCTGCACATTAGAGACATTTACTTAAGACACAAAACTGACTTGGATAAAATCAGTGATTTCAAATAAAAAGTGAATAAACTATGTGAGATCAATATTGCCCAATAGATGTACAATCTTGGGAATTCAACTATCCTACAAAATGCGTGGGATAGAGGATAGGAAATAACCATAAATGCATGGATTTATAGTCTTGAAAATGGAGAAATCACTGAACTTGATTATGCAGCAAGTTCTAAATAAGTATTTGAAGAAGTCTAAATCAAAGCGATCAGAGATCTAATCAAAAACATTCCTGACAACGAAGATACTCAAGGGTTGGGCTAGAAGAAGAGAATATCAAATTAATTCATCGCGTGAAAGGATTCGAATTGATCAAGATCGTCAAACTATCTTTTTTTTAAGGAGTCAGAGATTCATGTTCATTGCTTATTTTATGTTTTTGTACTTCAAGCCCTTTTTCTCTTTGAAAACCACTCAAGTTATCAAGAAAAGAGTTTTCTAATCAAAGAAGAATTGTTGGAATTCAGTGATTGATAAATTAATACAATTTTTAAAAAATAGTATAGAAAGCAAGAGTTAAATAAAAACAAGAAAAATCTTAAAATAATTCAAAAAGAGATGTGCTATTTGACTTAAAAAGAGCTCATTGACTGCTCTGCCATCAAAAGGGAACTTCCCTTTGAAATCAGAGTTATGGAATCAACTCAAATCATGGCGAGAATACATTTGATCGATTTCTTATTTGAACTGCTAAACAAGTTTTGATCTGACAATTTTTCCAGAAGATGTGAACACATTAAAAGACAGTAGCGATTAAGGTACTAAATGATATTACTGTATTCTCTCATAAGGAAGTAACTATTAATCAGCCAGTCGAAGTTACTGTGAGATGAGTAATCTAAATTCTGGATTTTATTTCACATGATTTGCATATTCCTTACTGTCTTAAGGGGTGTCTTATTAATTAATTTAAAGTAGCTTCGAAAACTACAGATAATCAGGCACGATTATCCCCACTAGGTAGTTCTTATCAGGCGATCCATGCACGAATACCTCTTGTATCCATTCATGAGATGAAATGACATTTTCTATCTTCTCTGGAGAGACAAATTCACCTAAAGGAAGTTTAAATATGTTATTTCTTCTGTCTATTATTTTGACTGCTCCATTTGTCTCAATCTCACAAATATCTCCAGTGTGCAGCCATCCATCTTTGTCAATGGCTTTTTCAGTCGATTCTGGGTCTTTAAAATATCCTTTGAATACTTTTCCTCCTCTTAAAAGCAATTCTCCTCTAGGTCTGGGATTTCCTTATTCATCTTCATCAGAACTTAAGTACTTCAACTCAGGGCAACTTATGACTTTGAATTCCGTGTTACATCCAGGACCACCAACGGAATCATGAAGATTATCGCTTTTTAAAGTTGTCAATGCTGCACCTGTGGACTCTGATTGACCATATCCTAATAGAAAAAATCAAGAAATGTTTAAGATGTATTATGTCGCAAAACTGAACAATCTTCTTTCATTTATTTATTTATTACCTTGAATAATTGGAACACATAGCACAGCTTCAAGGAATTTAAGTACTTTATGATTGAGTGGTGCTCCACCTGTAAATAAAACTCTTGTCTTTCCACCGAATGTCTTTTTAATTTTCGCAAGAAGTAAATTATCAATAATGGGAATCTTAACGCTGCTGCCGTGAGCATTTAGGTTTGAAAGCTTGAGATTAACTGCATACTCGAAGAATTTCTTGTAAAGCCCTTCGTCAAAGCTCTAAATTTTATCGCGAATTGAATTGTACACTTTGTTGTATAATCTTGGGACAGAACAATACACAGTGGGCTAGAGAATCTCAAGGTCTTCTTTTTGAGAAGCCATATTCTTCTAAGCAAATCCAATGCTCGCTCCATTTGCTATGATATTATGGCAGACTTCTCTCTCGTAAATGTGAGACAGAGGTAATACACTGTAATAGACATCACTTTCTTCTATTCTAAAAGCTAAAAAATAACAAAAAGCAAGGTTATTCTCTCAAGAAGTGAAATAGTTTTGCTATTTTTAGAGTTTTAAGAGGGAGATTGATATGCCAAAATTACATTTAGATATCTTAAAAGGAGTGAGTGAAGAAATGCAATTCGAGTGAGATATCATTGCGCCCTTTGAAGTATTCGTTGTAGTGCCTGAAGTGTAGCAAATCGTGTAAATATTATCTGCATTGACTTTCGGGTAAGGTTTAATATCTTCAAAGCTGATGAGATCTTAAAAAAATATGAGTTCCTTGTCCTTTGAGAGTGCAAACTACTCGAGCTCCTCTTTTCTTGAGATATTCTTAGGTGTTTCTTCTTCTCCCTTCTCGGAGATTTCAGATTCATTTGTGTCTTTATCCTCAGAATCTGTTTTAGATTCTTGTGTACTATCACTTGTTTATTTTTCTCCAAGAACCATCTCCTCAAACCCATTGCCGAAAAGGGTTGCAGCTTTTGTCGAGAGCTACACTTGCTATGGAGATTGCAGACAGATAATTGTCTTGACTTTCTCAAGACAAAGAACTTATTCGAGCAACTCTTCGGAGCAGAAAATAGTTTCGAGTTGACATTCTTCGACAATTTTTTTGATTGCATTATTCTACACTGCAACGACTGTCAAGTTGTAGAGGATGCAGGCATACTCCAAGAGGCAATATTCCAAGCAATTCTTTGAGAATATTCCGACGAGATTCAGATTATCAGAATTGTTGTAAAGACATCTGTCTAGAACTGCGCTACCCACTCGTTCGCTCATTCGGAGCACTTGTCGATAAGTCCACCACTTCAAAAACATACCAAAATAAATAAGACTAATTTGTATTGTACAAAGAAGGCTAAAAATTGACTTGATTCAAGTAAAAAATGTTTGTTTATGAGAATAAAGTGAAATATTCGAGGCATAACTCAAAAATAATTGATTAGGATGAAGATTCTTTCAAAATCAGTGACTGAAAAGGTGACAAAACGAGAGAACTTTTGATTAAAAAGAATATTTGTAAATTTGGGAAATATTGGGGATAATAATGTCAACTTGATCGTCATAAGAAATCAAAATCTCCAATCATTCTAGAGAAGATTGCGTCAAATCAAATCTTTCCTCAAGATAAATATCTACTTTAATACTTTTGAAAATATTGTTTGCATTGAAATATTGTCATCCAATTAAAGTAGAGCAGGAAATATGACCATTTTCAACAATAATATCATGCATTCAAAAGCAACCAAAAACTTGCCCAATACTTAAAAATCCATATGAAATATGTTACAGTATATTCATGAGCAAGTGGCTCTCTCTTCCCAAGCATCTTGTTCTCGGGATATCTATGAGTGGCGTCGATTAGCATGTCTTGTAAGGTCAGTATATTTTGATCATAAGTCTAAACCAGCTCTTTAGTGAAAGAAGGGTGACGATACACAGCGGATTCGCCCAAGCTGCTCAGAGTCACTGGCACTGCATAGAGAACATTGCTCTATTTCGCTTCTGTTTATCCCATAAACGGTGTATGTACTTGTCTGTGTTGATGGCTGTGGGTATTTTTATTGTTTTTAATCTTTTTTGAAAACAGAAAATGTATGGGGTTTAATTAATCGACTGAGTGTGCGTACTCAACAATTTATTACGAATTAATTGTTTCTTGGTTGATTTGATAATTAATTCCTTCTAATTCCCTTGCTTTTCCGATGTATTTGTTACTCTAAATTAACAATCTTTGGTTTCATTTTTGAGTTACTTTAGATGCAGATCAGAGGATAAATAGAAGAAGTATTTAGGTTTAAAGAAACATTATATGTATTTTTAAAATGTTCATTGAAAATTTACATTATTGGTAACAGTAAATCTTGAGATTTAAGCTCACTTACTTTTAAATATTTGCTTTGTATTTTCATGCAGAGATTTTTATAAAAATGGAGAAGATCTTAGTGCCATGAATTAGACATATCCACACAATCTGAGAAAAGAATCCCTCTTGTAGGTTTTATAAGCGTCACATTAGAAAGGTATTCAATTAATCTCACACGATTTAACTTTCTCTCATACGAAGCAATAATATTTTCTTTTTCAGCTTCTACTACCTGCTATTAAGGAAAAACATGAATAAATCCTAACATTTTATGAAACCAGTTTGTATCTATCTCACTTTTGGAGAGTTATTTATAAAATATTGCTTTCACTGTTCAAAAATAAAAAGAGATCAAGTTTTAAAGATAATGAATTCAAACATGAAATGATGGCTTTCACAATTGATTCTAAATATTCTTCTTGATATTATTTAAGTTTAGAAAATGAAGATCGATTAATGAAGTCATTTTTGTTTGATAAAAAAGAGCATATCGACGTATTCAGTCTTAATACTTGCTCAGTAAAAAAAGTAACCATTACCTTAGGGACACATCTAGCTACCTTAGAATCGACTCTTCATTGATAAATGAAATCGCAATCGATTCCATTAAAAGATATTACGCTCTCTAGAAATGAAATATTTCAACCTTTTCACAAAAATATAAATTTCTAGGTTTAATTATTTCCAGATTTACTGAGCTTTCAAACCACTACTAATCTTTATAAAAGAATTTCTGTACATTAAAAGTGCTCTCATTATTTAACTAAACCTTTATCTCTTTATTAACAATACTTTCTCAGTATTCATCTTTGCAATAATATGAGTAAAATCCCATTACAATTTGTAGCCTGAAATAAAGAATTCAGGAGTAAAAAACGAAATTCGAAATACAAGTTTGAGTACTAATTGGCAACATTCTTCATTGATTAAGATGTGTATTCAACATCATACTATCCTTTCTCTATTATATGCACAATATCAACAGATATTTTTATTACTCCCTTTAGTTTATTTTCATTTCTTGAGGTATTTGTTATAGCTTACAATTCTAATAAATATATTGAATACTAATAACAATAATCAATAAATCTGCTCAAAATAATTCAAGAATACAATATGAAGAACGATTAGTTATGTCAATTTCATTTTTGTTGAATTAAAAATCGATATGGACGAATTCTATCTTGGTTTTCTTTGTTCACTAAATAATATAAATCACTGCCTGTCTTAATGCATCTAACTACCTTTGGATCTACTCTGCATTGATAAATGAAAATGTAATCAATTCCATTGAACTTTGTTTCACCGTACTTAGATGAAACTAGAACTTTTTCACCAAAATAGACATTACCAGGCTTGATTTTCTCTCCATTAATCAGACATTAGTAGTCTGCAAAAGCATCTCTTGACACAAAATTGATTAATTTTGATTCTAGAATCCCTCTCACTCCCTTTAATGTTGTGCCATGGAAGAGAACAATCCATGTCTCTGGATCTTCTGAGCTTCCAAACCATTTAGAAGTATCTTTATTAGTGAATTCCTGCACGTTAATAGCAATTCCAGTATAACCAACAGGAAAGTAGTATCTTTATTTAACTAAACCTTTATCTTTATACATAATACTTCCTCGATAGTGTATCAAGTTAGTATGAGATTCATCCCAATAAAAATTGTAATTGGAAGAAAAAAAGCCAGGAGAAACGACGAAATTCGAAATGCCAGTTGTAATACTCACTGAGAGATCTTTCGTCGACTAAGGTGAGTATTCAACTCCATGATTTTTTAAAAATGATACTATAATCTCAGGAGTAATTAATTTACTTCCAAGAGGTGCATTAACTTGGAAGGTTAAATCCGTTGAACCTGGACTAGCATCCACTAGCAATACATCTTCAGGACTTATGCTGTAATGCTATCCTATCAATATGATGAGAGTTGAGATCAAGTGATCTCTTTTTGCTTTGTTGATTAGGAAATCTTCAAATTAAATATTCTCAAATTTTATGGATAAATAAGATTCGTCATCCTATTAATCGGTTGAAATTTTGTGTCTTTTCAGAGAATTTGCTCTGTCATCTGCTTGATTTTAGTTTGAAATGTAAACTTCATGGCCATTCGTAGTAAGATTCTAGTATAAAAGCGCCATGGCTATTAATGTTTGATTCTCTTTACTTAATTTCTCAATTCTTCCAGTACTTTATACTGACATGGCTTTCTACAGAAAATTCTCAGTTTCAGTTTACAATTAGTTCTTGGTTTGAACGGGGAGGGGCTTTAAAGATTCTTTCAAAATTGAATAATTTATCTTCGAATCGATTTATATTTTGGTGACTGTTTCCAAATGAGGATTTAAAACTCTAATTTACTCAATAACTGAATTCATCTTAGGGTTTGATAGGTATTATTCGATAGATTAGGTTTGAGAATTAAATAAAATTTCATCAAAAATACTGTTATTTACTTCTGAAGCAGCTTGCAGATTCTATTTCATTGCTGATTTCATCTAGATCGCCTACTTCTCTGAAGCAATTTTTTATCTTTCTTCTTCCTCTGCTTTCTACTTCTCCATAACAATTCTCTTTCTCTCCCTTTCTTCTTCCTCTTCCTTCTATTTCTCCAGAGCAATTCGTTATCTCTCCTTCTCTTCCTCCTCTTCCTTCTACTTCTCCAGAGCAATTCGTTATCTCTCCTTCTCTTCCTCCTCTTCCTTCTACTTCTCCATAACAATTCTCTTTCTCTCCCTTTCTTCTTCCTCTTCCTTCTACTTCTCCAGAGCAATTCGTTATCTCTTCTTCTCTTCCTCCTCTTCCTTCTACTTCTCCAGAGCTATTCTCTTTCTCTCCATTTCTTCTTCCTCTTCCTTCTATTTCTCTAGAGCAATTCTTTATCTCTCCTTCTCTTCTTCCTCTGCTTTCAACTTCTACATAACAATTCTCTATTTCTCAATTTCTTCTTCCTCTACTTTCTACTCCTCCAGAGCAATTCTCTATCCTTCCATTTCTTATTCATTTTTTTCCATCTTCTAGTCCTCCAGAACAATTCTTTACCTCGCCTTTTCTTCTTCATCTTCTTCCATCTTCTTTTTCTCAAGAGAAATTCTCTCATTTTCATTTTTCTCTATATTCTACTTATTCTCAAGATCAATTTTTTGCATTTCTTTCTTTTCTTGAAGTATCCTTTATTGTTCGGCTTTTTGTTCAAATATGTCATCTTTTATTTATCTCTCCTCTTAAGAAATTGGTTTGTTTGAGTCCATTTCTGAAATTGAGTTATGTTTTATTATATTTTATTTTTGCGGTTGCAAGTATCAGGTTTTTCTTTATTAGAATTTTTTTATTTATTAAATATTTATGCTTTTGTTGAATGTTACATGCAATTTATACTTGATTTTCAAGGTTGATGAGAAATATTCTGGTTTTTAGAATATTGTTTTAATATTCTATATTTTTGAATATTGATTAAATGCAATTTTATTCTTGCTAATCAAGAGAGATCAGAAACATCCTGGTTTTTAGAATATTATTTGAATATTCTAAAATATTTGAATAGTAATTAAAAATGCAATTCCCTTTTGCCAACAATAAGAACAGGGAAGATTTAACTATTTTTTCTTATTTTATGACATATTCTAAAATTATTGAGAAAAAATAAATTCAATTTACACTTGCATATCAAAATAACATAAAAACGTTCTCTTAATAAGAAATTAATTTCAACAATACTAAATAATTAATAAATAATAAAAAAGATTTTTGAATTCCATCTTGAAAAACGAATCAAATGAGCTTTTTTCAATTTATCCAGATAAAAAATAACAAATACTTCCAAGAATCAAAGATTAAAGTTTGGATTTGCTTTTTTGTAATTTTTAGAATATTTTAAACTGAATTTTAGAAGCTAAAAAGAAGAAAAAACCCAAAAAAATGAACAGTGAAAGAATTTTTTAGTAAGTTTTGGAGTTTTAGAGATCATTAGCAAATAGTATTGAATCCAATATCTCTTTATTTTTAATAAGTATCTTAATATTCTTTTATTAACTTATTCCTAGCTAAAAATATTTTATTTTGTTTTCTTTAGCTATTCTTGTTGCATTATCCTGCACTGAGGCAGGATGAGGACATCAACAATAATTTGAAATCCTAAGCAAATGCTTCAACTTTCCATAACAAAAAAGAAAAAAGATAAATGGATCTAATAATGAAGAAGAAGAAGAGCCATTAAAAGATCAGATAAAATCAATTCTTCAATTCCTCGACTTCACAACTATTTTTAATCTCTCAAGAATGGCAGAATCTGAGTTCACATAAATCCGCAAAAGGCCAGATGATTTAATCACCAAATATGGTTAAGACATCACTTTCTATTATGGTCACACAGATAGATGGACACCTTTAGAACTATTCGATAAACTCAAAAAAGATTTCCCAAATCTCGATGCTAGAGTTGATGATCATGGACTACATCCTGCATTTGTAATTGGTGGAGCAAGACAGATGGCATCTATTCTTTTTGAAAAAGTCATAAATTTGTGAGTTTATTTTTTATTTTGCTCATTGTTCTTTAAAGATATTATTATTATCTCAAAAAAAACCTAAAATCAAGACAAAACAACATGAATTAAAAATACAATTTGCAAATATATTATTAAGCGATGTGTGAAATTGTAAAACAAGCCAATACAAAGGTCAAGAGTTGAAGCCTGAAGCAGGAGGAAATAGAACTTTAACTGATTTTTGAATAGTAAGAGGGACCTTTTTGTATTCCTGGATAGATTAGTTTGAAAGAATCTTTGGCTTGGAGATTATAGTTTTGATGCAAATCTGAATTGAAATATATTCGTCTCTTTCTTACTTCTTTTTGCAACTAACCATCAGCCATTCTCTTAAAACTAATTGCATTATCCGTTTATTTTATACTTTTTTTCTTCTTTCATTAGCTATTCTTATTTTTCGTTCGTTTTGAGTTGCGGAGACAAAGAGTTAAAAGTATTTTTTCAATAATAGATTCCCATAAAAGCTGACCGCTATTGCTTCTTTTCTATTTAAGAACCAGCGTACTCTAGATTTGAATTTATTGAATTAAACCTTTTTGTAATGCAGATCAGCTTGCCTCAATATTGCCTCATCAATCTGGTACTTTCTCCATTCCCGAAGGCAGTTGCTGAGAAACACAAATTGCATATTCAATCTAACTTTTTCAATCCATTTTTTATGCATCAAACTTGCCCTTTTTAGAGCTTTAAATACAGATTTCTTTAAACTAACTTGTCTAGAATCCAAATACTAACGAGCCTTCTCAATCCCTCTTCTCTTAACTTTTAAATATTGAGAATACCACTAAAGTGCCTCAAAGATCTATTTCTTTGCCTTTCTTTCATTATCCCGAGTACGTTGTGTTTTTGCTTTAATCATTACTCTTATTAGTCTGCAAAGATCATGTACCTCTCTCTTGAAGGTTTGTTGGAAATACTTCACTGCTATTTCCTTGAATCTTTTATTACTAAAAAGCTTAAAGATATCGCTCTTCTTACAATACTTGTCTTCAAAAAAAAGTAAGAGGTCTTTCACGATTCTGATTTCCGTTTCATCCTCCTTTTACGAACAAAATATTCCAAAATCAATAGATGAAAAAAACACCATTTTCCAAAATATTTTAATTATTATGATAAAAAATTAAGATGTCTTAAGCTAAAAACTAAAACTAACAAGTGTTCTTCCTCGATGATAAAGGATATTGATGTTTTTGATTAGGTTTGAATTTACTTGTTTTTAGTTCGAAATGTCTTAGTCTTAAACATTTTCGGCAATTGCTCTAAATTATCCAGTTTAATCTACCGTTCTTTTGTGAGTTTTTTTGTAAAAATTTTTTATAATTAAATAGTTTTATGCTCAGTCAAAGATTTTTAAGCAAATTTCTCTGAAAAAAAGTGTGTGTCTTTATTTTCTAAAATTAAGAGAGGGGGGAGGAGAAGGACAAGGAAATCAAATTTGTTCTGAATTGAAATAATTCAAAAATCTAAATAAGGTTCTTAGATAGGAACTTTTGGCGGATATTTTTTAAGACTGTAGTTTTCTTTATTAGTTCACTACTTTTCACTCTAAATACTGTAAAAGTTCTTTCAAAAGCTATTCTAATTTTTGGTTTATTTTGAGTTATGGAGACAAAGAATTAAAAGTTTGAGTGGATTACCAATAATGCTTTTTAATCAAACAAAAGGTAATGACGACAACTCACAGTCTTGAAGCTAATGTTGCATTTATTTTATATTACTTGTCATTGATCCAATTATTTTTTTGTGTGTGGATAAAAGTTAAAATCATGAAATTAGTGTTTCTACAATATTCTTTTTCTGGTCATTCAACAACATTCAAATAAGTTTAAAAAAGTAAAATCAATACTCCTTATTGAAAGAATAAAGAATTAACATTAGAGATTCAATTTCGATTTCTGTGATTATTATTAAGAAGTATCTTATTCATTTAGTAATCACAAAATCATAGCTAAAAATATTTATTTTATTTTTTATAGCTGTTTTTTAAGGATTATCTTTGCACTGAGAACATAAAAATTTAATGAAATCCTAAGCAAATCCTTCAACTTTGTTTTACAAAAAATAAAAAACTTAGATAGAAACATATTTCTGGATTCTAATTGATAATAATTAAAACTGAGCATTCGTCACTTTAATCATTTTTGGATAAATCTACTAATAAATCAGTGACTCACTCAGACATAAAATCTAATATAGATGAGATATGCTTGATAGGAGAAGAGTGACGCAAATCCTGTCATTTACGAAAGGTTTGGGATTTTTTAACTGGCGAATTTTTCAGGGTGGAAAAATTAATATTTGACAAAAAACAAAGATACAAAAATTAAAAATAACTAGGATGTTGTCTCTCTTAGGCAAGCTCATTTCGCTTATCATTTTGCCAGGAGTTCTCCTTGTTCAAGTCATTCGCAATCTCTTTGATAAGCGATACAGACATCCACTCTATCACTTCAAAGCACAATGCATCCATAAGCGCATCGGAAAATATGAAAGTGATTATGTTAAAATCTAAAGACACAAATCTTTAGAAGAAGCAGCTTAACTTCATTCTTAGAAGCACAAAACTAAAGAAACATCTCATGAATCCACTCATGATACATCTCATTTAGATCACGCTGATGATTCTTCCAATAATGCCCCTGCAGAAGGTCCTGACATCACAATTGTCTTGATCCCTGGAAACCCTGGATATGTGAGGTTTTACGATGTATTCCTCCACGAACTAGCTACTAAACTGTAGTTTGTTCACAATATTTACTCAATCTGCCATGCAGGCCATTTAGGTCTCCCTATCTGGAAGCGACCCCATGCAGGACAAGGAGACAATCCTTTTGGCTGGACTGATAACGTACTCAGTGAATAAATTGAGCATAAAGCAGCGTTTTTAGAATATGTTTTGAAGAAACATCCAGGAACTTAAATTGTTCTCGTCGGCCATTCTATTGGAGCTTATATTTCCCTTCAGCTGATGGATAGATTTCCTATTTTACATTCATATTTGCTCTTCCCGACCATCGAGAAAATGAACGATGTGCCCAATTATTCTCATGCTAATTTTTTTACACGATTCCCAAATCGCTGGTTCTTAGCTGCTGCATCGGAACTACTTCGAATAATCCCTGGAGCTATTAAGAGAGTCATCTTACACATGTACCTATAATCTGATGACGAAGAAGAAGAACCTTTAGAAGATCAAGTAGAATCAATTCTTCAATTCCTCGACTTCACAACTATTCTTAATCTCTCAAGAATGGCATAATCTGAATTCACATAAGTCCGAAAAAGACCAGATGATTTAATCACTAAATATGGTTCAGACATCACTTTCTATTATGGTCGCACAGATAGATGGACACCTTTAGAATTATTCTATAAACTCAAAAAAGATTTCCCAAATCTCGATGCTAAAGTCGACGATCATGGACTACATCACGCATTTGTGATCGGCGGAGCAAGACAGATGGCATCTATCCTTTCAAAATGGATTGGAGATTTAAAAGATAAAAAGCAATTGCAATAACAGAATTGAAAACAGAATTAAAAAGATTTTTCAGAATTCGAATAAAAAAAGATCAATATTCCGAATTAATGATAATTATCTCATAAACTTTGCGAGTTTATTTTTAATTTTGCTCGTTTATTTCATATGAATAATGTACTCAAACGATTTGCCTGCTGGATTTTTGAATAATTTGACACTTCCAAACTAGATTAGCATAAAATCTTTGCAGAAAATTCATGAGTTTTCTTGATTCACATGAAAATGGGATTGACACAATTAGACATTTTTAAGAAAGAAAAAGCGCAGTCGAGCGTATCCAATAAATGCAAGATGAATTAAACCATTTTCCAAACTCTCTTCTCTTGAACCATCTCAACCTTCCGAGCCCTGAACTCATAGCTTAGCAACTGCAAAACTAACGAACACATAGTTCGAAACTTAAAATGCGCAAAGGGAAACACAGCAATCTCTCTCTTTCAAATTCTTAAAAGCCTACCCCAGTTCTTAGCTTAAGCATGCAGGACTCAATGAATAAAATTCGCAGTGCTTTGACTCCTCTTGACTCATAATCGTAATTGGACATCTCATTGCAGCAATAGACTACATCAGGAACTTAGTAACATAATTTGGGAATGAGAATTCCAGCTTCAACTGCATCAACAACCAGATAACATTTTTTCAAAACTGCAAATGGAACTGCAAATAGTTTCCACAAACATCACCCACACTACCATCCCTTTTCTAACTAGTTTTCATAAACGAATGAGCTAAAAAGAGCACTTCATTTGAATGCAACTTTTACAAATGATTCTAAGGAAAATTTCCTTCAGCATAGATTTTTTTCAAAGAAATCAGCTAAGGAAAATGCATATATTCCAGAATAATTTCTAGCTAAACCCCCGAAGTCAGCAATTAGCCCAAGGACATATGGAAAGACTCTTCATGCCTAATAATAATATACTTGCAAATCTCAACAAGGACATCGAAGGTCATTCTCATAATTCAATGAGAATCCCAGAAATGTGTCATCTTCCTCACAATCTTCCTTCAGATCTTAAATTTCTTCAAATCTTTTCCGTTTTGATGCTGCATAAGCAAGCCATATCCCTGTAAGCAAACATTAACATAATTAAACTAAATAAAATAAGCAAATTTTTGTTATTATTTTTGCAGGGTTCATAGATTTAGCAAAGAAAGATTCATAGTTCACCCAAAACTTTGGATATCTCAAGCTTTTTAGATCAATCCTTGCCTCCAAGACCAAAGACAACGAACTTCAAGAAGAGAACGAATATTATTACTTTGAACCAAATCGTAAAAGAAAGGAAAAACACTTAGAATATTGAGCTTCTTCCATAATCAAGAAAAGGCTAAGAAAAAAAAGAAGACAGAATGCATTCTAAGAAAAAAGCAGAGAACAATCGTAATCATTCAAGAAATAGCTCAGCTCCAGTAAAAAGAATCCTTACATCTTCATCATCAGATGTATTTGATGGAGAAATTCGACCTGCACCAAGGGATTCCCCTCGAAGACATGGAGTTATTGACATGCGATAACTTAATCCAAATTTTCAAGTTTTACATCCTTATGCAAAGGAAAATCTGCCTGTTTGGATTCGTAAACGCCCCGATTTTCTTCGTCTCTACGTTTAAAGCAATTTATCTAAGAAACTGTCTCTCCCGAAAATATGTTTAAAGCTGTAATCATAAACACAGGAGGTAGTACATATGAATCTAAAGGAATAATTTTGTTGTTTTTGTAACAGAGAAGAAGAACGATCGATGGAAGAGCTAAAAGTACTAGAAGACTACTTGCAATAGTTAAAACTTTTTTAAGGAATGAACACTGATATTTTGCGACATTTCTCTCTTAAATTGAAAGCTTAGATCTATTGGGAAGGCGAAAAAAGTAGCAAAAAAATAAATATTTCAGAAAAATTATCATTATAAATGAACAAACAAAAGTGAATCATGATGAACATTTACTATTTATTGATTCATTTTTTGAAAGTCTACAGCTTAGGGGATTACATAGACAGGATGATGATTGTTTTTGAAGGGAAATTGCTAAGCCGAAAAGGGCCTTTTGAAGAAGAAAAAATTATTTTAGAAAAGGAAATACTCTTTAGGGAAGCACTCAAAGAATAATTCATCAGCTAAGAAGACTATTAATCTGAATCTTAATGCATTCTCTTATTCATAGAGAAAGTAGATTATGAGCAGTTAGTTTCTGTGTTAAAAGATTCCTTTATTGCGAACCTTCGAATAGATATTCGATTTCTCCCTCTTTTCAAAGATTTCTCTAAGGAAATCCTGAATAAAGTCTGTGATGTCTTTTAAGGAGAGCTTTTCTTCAAGGGAGAGAAAGTCTACAGTTTAGACTAGCCATCAACTCAATTTTTCTTGATTGCGTTTGGCGAAATTCGATGTGAGAATGTGTATTATATTGACATTAAAAATGCCTGGCCGAAAGTATTAACAAATTATTTCTTCTGAGTAACTAAATATTGAAAATTAATTCTTATTTTTATTGTTTATCTAAGGGCAATTATGGAAAGCTAAGTGACAAAGATTACCATGATTATAGAACTTCTCAGAGAATCTTGAGGAATGAAAGAATTCTCAGTGCAGGTTAGTTTTTTGGAGATTAAGAAATAATTTACTAAGTTGGAAGAATGGCTAGCACAGTAGCATAGACTTCTAGCTTTTTGTTAAGGCTCTCAAAAGATTAATTTTATAAGATATTCTCAGCATAAGAATTCAATTCGTTCATCAAATATAGAGAGAAAGAACCTATTACATTGGAGAAGAATTTAAAGTCGCTGGAACGATTTAAAAATAATAAAGAAACAGTAAAGAAAACTATTATTTATAATTCTTGGAGTTAATTATATTTTATTATTTAATTTGCTTACTCCAGAGAGCTCGGTTGATTGATGCTATGAGTCTGGCCATCGATTCAGCAACTCCGAAGTATAAAAGAGAAAAAGTATGAAAGAATGGTAGATATTTGGATAAATAATAATATTTTGTTGTTGTTAGATTGCAGATAAGTTACTCATTCTTCAATCTTAGATTCAGAAGAAAGATTTCAATAAGAGTCCAAAGAAGCATAGTGATTAAGGTGAGGAAAATTTTAAAAAGGAATTAAAGTAATGATGTCAAAGGCTTTTTATGTTTTGTTATGGAAATATTTCTACCTTAAACTGATGATTTGGTGAAGATTTAAAAAAAAGAAGTTAAAACAATAAATCATTATTGTCTATTGAATTGAAAGTAAATAAATATATTTATTTAATAAAGAACTGATAGATAGATGCAATTATTTGTAATCGAACTCAAAATCTCTTTCATTTTTATTAAATTCAAAGTAGTAAAGGTAAAATAATAATTGTAAAACTCTAAGTAATCAACAGGAGTAATAAACTGAAATCTTGAGAATCAGTAGAAAGCCTTTAAGCTACACAAGATATTTGAATTTATTTAAAGGATAGTAATTTATTGCTTCCCACAACAATAAGTTTTGTGGTGAATTTCCCTACCAATAATTGATTAAATTGATTATTGTAAAAAATCCAATTTATCAATTTTCATACCCTCCTCTCCCTTTAATAATAACACTTACTCATTATCCTAATTTATTGACGTCATTAATAGCTTGATTTGCTCCCAAATTTGAACAAAACTCCAAAATATCTTTCCTCTTAACCCTCTAAAGTTAACGAATAAAAACAATGCAAAACGTTCTAAAGAATGGAATTATACACAACAATCAAGTGATGATATACTACACAAGTTAGAGAAAATGAGAATATGTTGAAGGAGTAGATCAAATAAAATCGTTTTTTTTATCAAGCTGGAGCAGCTCCACTTTTCTTAAGTGCTCTGTCGTATTTAACACGTCGTATGAATAGTCTTCCTTGCACATATTGATTCACAATATGCATAGCAAACATGAGATAGTTTCTAGGTTATACTTTCCAAGCGAATCGCAAGAAGGAGATCGAATACATAGTCAGAACTAGCTACATGTTTCTCGAGATTTTCTCAGCTGGTCTGTCCCAATCAATGATTCCTTGGACAACGAAACCAGAATTGCAGACAGGTCCCCAGAAATGTGTAGTCTTTGGTCCAACAGGGGAATTGATAAATGCAGCGAGAGCGGCGCTCATTTTGAGTAGTTTGTTTGATCTCTTTTTTTTAAAATAGAATCTGAAAGTTTAGATATTATTATTTATTGCTAGAAAGTAGGAGAAGGGTTTTAATCTCACCCACAAATTCCCTGTGATATCAAAACGATTTAATTTTCTTATTATTACACATCATTCCTTCCAATCCATTGAATCTCTTCTAAGACTGTACTATGAATACAATTTCCTCCATAAAGAGCGATGACTAACAGGAAATTATTCAAATAATACTTTTTAAAATCGTTATTTTGCAGGATACAATAAAGGTTCTTCAGCTTCTTCGCTTCTTCAGCTGATCGAATTCATTTTTAAAAGTCAAAGATTATTAAATTACTATTTTAGTTATTAGCTATTAGTTGTTTTTAGTTAAAACATCTGAAAGTATAATTATGAATTGTATCAATGCTCTTTTTATTTTCAAAATTCTCGAACCTTTGCAGAGTCAAATTAATCGAAAAATAAGGGATTAGTCGGTAATATTTATTAATCGAGGCTATCTTCGCCCCCAGTTCACTAGAAGTACTACACTGCAGAAACCAGAAGGATAGTAATTTCATGGATTTCCTCTCGATTCCTATCCTTATGAAACGATTTTTTCATGAATTCAAATACAACATTATTTTTCACTCAAAAAAATGTTATGTATGGTTGATTTCACTGTTTTTTCATCAGCCATTTCAATTAAGAAAAAGTAAAAGCAAATTTCATTTCAATTAAGATTTAAAAAGCTCTTAAGTTTTATGATATCATCAATTTGAAGATGATCTATTTCAATAGTAGAGATAACTGCAATTAGAACGCAAAGATTTTCATAAAATCACAAAATATATTAATATTTGCCTTGATTACTTTTTTAAAAAGTCATTTTCAGTTTGATTCTAATCCTTTCTCTATTTTGAGAATAATTCTAAAATATCTAATTTTCTTAATACATCTCTTTGTATTTGAGTTGGGTTTTTATTTTAAATTACAATGTTTTACACAATTTTTGGTGATGTTTGCTTTATTTAATAAACTTATTTTATTCCCTATCAATTGTACTTTTTTATTAATTTTGAGAACATGTATCCAATGATAAACTGTTTAATAGATGAAAAACAAATAAACTTTAGCTAAATATTGATAGATTTAATATGAGGGGAAGATCCTTTACAACAGACAAATATTCTTTCTAAATAAAGTAAAATTATTTAACATGAACATATGAATTCTTGATATTTAATTTCGAGCAATTTCTTGTTCATTAATTCATTTAATTATTCTCAATGATTTGAGATTTAATTGGATTTATTAACAAATTGTTTAATTCATTCTTCACAATTCTTGTTTATTTTCACTTTCTTTTTTGAGATACTCATAGATTGTCCATACAACAGCACCTTATGCACCCTTTTTGAGCAATCTTGGGAGATATCCTCTGTAGAATCCTTTAATTCCTTCAGTTTCAAATATATGTGGTATGATTTTAAGTATTGGAAGAATCTATCCTCTGACACCTTGGTATCGAACTCGAATATTATCAAAGGGGTAGAATATCATAATAGAAAAAGCTGAAGATGTAGCTCCAGCAAAAAGAATAAAAGGAGTATTTTAGTTTGCTTTTCTTTGAAGGAAATATTCATAAAATCCTATCATCGACTAGTAAATTGAATATTGTGCACCGCTCCAAGGAAGATCTCTAAGTAAAGTTGGGAGAATACCTCTATAAAAACCTCTAAAGCCTTCTTCAGAATATACTCTTTTGACTGCTTATGCAATTGATTTATATTCAGTTTATCCGATGACTTCAAATCGAGTTTTAAGAACAGTGAGCGGTGTCGATGCCATCGTTGTGAAGAACATCGCACTAGATCCATTGATGAAGTTCACAATATTATTGTAAAAATAGTGTTCTGGCCCTTTCGTTTGAGTATGCAAAATCGTAGGTAAGTTCTAGATTCCATTAAAGAACACCCCGAATCCAAGAGAACTCTTGAGTGCTCCGATTGTTCCACCACGGAAAAACCCTCGTACCCCTTCATGTCCATAGATAAATTTAGAGAGACTTAAAAGCTCTGAAGGTTTAGTCCCCCAGTGGTTGAGAAATATGCTAGAAGTTCTTAATACTTCAAATGGTTACGCGATAAATGTCATAGCAGCTCCAATAACGAAACTCTTGTAGCTGATCTTTGGCTTGAAATCAGCTTGATTTTCTTATGATGCCTTGACATGAACAGATGATGCCATTACGTGTTTTATATGTATTTATGGTATGATGTCTTCGCTCTTGATCCCTCCACCAGTCACTTTTGTCTCTTTTGACCTCTTACAGCTTCACAGAATTTTCTTGGACTTTTTTTCTTCTTTCAAAATTAACACTTAAGAATATCTTTCTTACACTTTAATTCTCTCAACAGTCATATGAATAAGATATTATTAAAGTATCATGAATGCTTGCATATGTATTAATTAGTCGTAATTGTGATGAGTTTCTTATTTAAAGGATTTTACTTGAAAAAGGATACGAGAAATAATAATATTTTTTTGTATATTTTCGAGAGACATTTGCGTTTTTTGACTGCATTTTCACATAAAATGAAAATATTTCAAAAATAAATCTCCAATTTCTTCATTGAGCAACAGCTTGTGCAAGAGTCTCATACATTTCTTTGATCTGTGCTGCAAACAATTTACAAGCAACGTTTCTTTTGAGCTTGAACGTATTTGTCATGCATTCATAATCCACAAAACTCTTTGGTTCAAGATACAACGCCTTGGCTTATTCAAAACCAAATAAGTTTTCTAGTTTGCCTTATTTTGTGATATTCGCAAGATAATGCGCTTTAACAGCGGGATTTTAGCATAAAGCTGCAGCATCATGATTTGGTTCGATGGAGTTTTCTCTTGCAAAATCGAATAAATGTTTGTGATCAGGCACAATCACACAGACTAACTGACTCTAGAGAGAATCACCATGCACAAACACCTCAGCTACGCCTTTCGCTTTCACATAAATGTTCTCGATTTTCTCAGGTGCAATGTATTCTCCTTGCTGGAGTTTAAAAATGTTTTTCTTTCTGTCAATGATTTTCACGCTTCCATTTTATATGTTAAGTTAGCCTACATCTCCAGTGTGCAGCCAGCCTTCTTCGTCAATTGCTTCTTTAGTCTTTTCAGGTTCTTTGTAGTACCCTATGAAAATGCCGTTTCCTCTTATGCATATTTCTCCTCGAGGAGTTGACATTCCTTCGTCATTTCGATCAAGACTTGTGTAGCTGAGTTCAGGGATGTCAACTAATTTGAACTCATAATTTCCTCTGCATCCACCGACATGTCCAGTGATAGGATCCATTGGGTTTGTGGCAAAACTTGCACCAGTGCTTTCAGTCTAACCATAACCTTAAGGATAAACAATATTATTTGTTTAAAAACCATATTCAATAACAAAAATACTTTATTTTTCGATTACCTTCAGCAATAGGAGTGCAAAGTGTAGCCTTAAGGAAAGAAAGAGTTTCCCCAGATATCGGAGCAGATCCAGTACCAGCCCATCTGACTTTCCCACCAAGAGCTTCCTTGGATTTTTTGAAAACAAGAGAATCCCACATTTTACTTGTAACTTTACCAGTACTTAATACCTTTCTCATTTTCGAAGCAAGAGCTCTTTTCGCAATTTTTCCTTTAACTCCAGTTGCTTTTTCTAGATTTGTCTTGATCACATCATAGAACCTTGTGTAAAGACGAGGTACACTCACGAAAATCGTCGGCTTGAGTGCAGCAAGATCTTTTTTAAGTTCAGCTACATTTCCAAAGTAGAATCCGATTCTTCCACCATAAAACATTATGTTATGCACAAAGAGTCTTTCCATAATGTGCGGCAGAGGTAGATAGCTTAAGTACACATCGTTATGATGGAATCCTTCATTTGTACCAGTTGCAATGACTGAAACAAGATTTTTATGTGTGAGCAATACACCTTTTGGGTTACCTAAGAAGAATGGAAAAAACCATAATAAATTAATAATTTTCTTTACATTGTTCATCATTTTTCATTGCTACAAACAAATCTCATAAATCCATTTTAGTCATACCAGTTGTCCCTGAGGTGTAACTGAATGTGAAGACACTATCTGGGGTAACTTCCTCAAATGGTTAGATATTTTTCTTGCCAATTTCTATGACTTCCTTGTACGAAAAGAGCTTCCAGTGACGCTCGTTGATAATCTTCGATGTAGTCTCAGCGCTGATTGGGTCGAGTAAGACTAATGTCGAAAGCTTGTGTGTTTTTGTGCATTTAAGAAGACTTTCGACACTTTCAGCTGAGCAGAAAATCACTTCGAGATTAGTTTATTCCAGCACAAAACTGATACTCTCCTGTCCTAGTGTGTCATAGCTGTTTTTCAAAAAATAAGCACATATTACTATAACCCAAACTCCCTTTCTCTTTTTCAATAAATGCTTTCAATATTCTTTGAAATAGCAATTCTTTTGTAATCTCTTTGAAATGCAAAAATCTTAAATAACTTACAAAGGAACCAGCGTATTATTGTAAAGGAAGTTTGCATAATCTAGCATTAGCCATTCTTCTCTATTCTTCGCAAATACACCTACAAGGTTCATTTACAGGTTTTGATACTCATTAACTGAAGTTCTCAATCCAAGATGAGCAATACCACTCCCCAATGACTAAGCGAATATTAAGCACTCATCATATGATAGCCAGAAGTAGTCACCGTCAGCTGATTCTCTTTTCCCTAGCAACTTCTTTTAAGGATATCTCTTCACTGCAGTAATAAAAACATCCTACAAAGTCTTGATCCCTTCCTCAGGGTATTCCATAAGATTTTTGGTGTATGAAGGATGGCGGTAGATTTGAGTCTCTCCTTGTTTTTTTTTACTCACTGGAACTGAGTAGACGAAATCGTTCGAAGTTGCTCCTCCCATTTATTTGTACAATCAAAGATGTGTATCTTGTAGTTCGTGTATCTTAAGTAGCTTTCTAGAAAGACTTAATTTTTTTTAGAATGATATTTATTATCCTTAGAGCTATTTTAGTTTCAAGATTCGTAGATAGATATATACCCCCTCTCCCTTCCTTGTTTTAGCAAAAGTTTCTTTTCTTAGTATTGTTTGTTTGTTTTTTATTCTTTTATTAAAAATTGTTGTTTACTCCCCCCGCAAAATAATTTAAGATTTATTTCAGTGATAATCTTGTTAATTTAATCTCAGCGGGTAAATATTTTGTGTTTAGGTTTACTCAGGAATAGCCATAAACCATCATTTCTCTTTGATTTATCTTCTTTTCAAAAAGAATAATTGTTGAGATAATAATTTTAAGATAACACAAACGAGATACTAATTAATTACTGAATTCTTCAATCAATATTTTTTTTTAATTGATTTGTGAAAATAAGTAAAAAATCAGCAAATCGATCCTCCAAAGGTATTTCATTATTCCTGCTAGCCATAGACAATCTAATGGAACATTTATCCAAACCTCTTTCTAGGTTATTTGACTATTGTACCATTATTATTACTACTATTACTATTTGCACTAACAATATTTTTGTTATTATTTTGATTACTATTCTCATTTTTATCAGCAATTATCTCCTTCTAGAGAGGTTTAATATTATTAATAAATTGCTTAGCTTATATTCCTCCAAGCGCTCCTTGCTTTTTATTTGCAATTTACATGCTATTTTCATCATTATCGTATTGTAAATTATATTTATCTTTCACAAAAGCTGGTTCTTCTTTGAGTTATTTTTTATCATGTCCACAAGAACACTTTTGATTTAGACATGGTAGACTCCTAGTATTGGTATTTATTTATGCTTCCAATTCACTTTTAATAGGTTATCGCATACATCTTGCTTAGCCTTCCTTATGAGGAGCTGCAAATTTAATTGGTTTTTCTTTCCATCTTTTGTTATTGCGATTATTCAAAATGTCGATTTTTTCAGCAATAAAATCAGCTATTTTATACCGAATAACAGCACCATCTTCTCTGTAGTAGCTTTCTAGCAGATAAGGATTTGCAGAGTTATCAAATGAATACAGTGTATCTAATTCTCCTTAATCAACACGAACTCTCACTACCCAACGTGCACTCATCCATTGCTGACCTTATCTTAATGGCATGAATTCAACTCTGACTTTCTCACCAATTTAAGGAATTATGTCATTTTTAATCGAGATTATTTTTCGTTTGAGCATGTCCATCTAAGGTAAACTTAAATTCAATCCAACCACCCTTTTTATCAGCAAAACCAAATCATAATCAGTAATTCATCGAATATTTTCATTTAATCTAGGATATTTTGACAAAAAGAATACTTTCATTAATAACTTTATTTTTCCAAAAGAATTGCTTACATTGTGTCATCTCGAATACCAAGATAAATCGAACCACCTTGCCTGTTAAGAAACGATACAATTGTCTTTTTGAGAATGTCTCTAGATCTTGATTCAAAAAAAATTCAGTTAGGAAATGTGTAAAAACAAAAAAGAAAGAATAAAAAAGATTTAATTTTGAAATTGCACAAAAGATAATTATGAACACATGCATTCAAATAATTTAAAAAAGCTTGAAGGCTTTTTTAAGCACTACTTTTTATGGTCGAATTATTAAACAGCGAAGAGAAAAATGAAGAATTATTAAAATATTAGCGAAAGATTTGAAGATGCAAACAATTATTTTAGGCATACTGCTTTGAGCGGATGGAATCTAGACTGTAATTCTTGAATTCAACTGAGGTATCTTCGAGAATATTGATGTAGTGAAGGTATTCAAAGTCATTGCATTCATTGATAGGTTTTTGCATCCATGAAGAGCATAACTTACTGGAGAGTTGAGATTTTTAAGATTAAATTTTCACTTGGCTTTTGACATCTTCATTAACTTACGCTATCTCATCTAACTCTTAAGTTAGCGTTTCATACAAAGTCAGTAATTCTTACACGAGAGCGGTATGTTTCTCATCATCTTTTCCGCATTGGTCATCGAGCTCAAGGAAACCATTTATTTCACTGCCGAGTTGTTTAATCTTTCCATTGATTTAAACAAGAGAATCAACATCGTTTTCCTTGCGAGATTGAAGATCATCCTATAATTGGATAGTCCCTGCCATGAGTTGATCGAGCATTTCAACGAAAGACATTCTATTGATTTGATTGTTTCAAGTTGTTTTTTTTTCTTCTAAGTTTCTGATTTTAGGTATTATTTTTTTGTTTATGTTCTTATTTAATTTAATTAAGATACCTTCCTCCTCTCAAAAGATACCAACTTATTAATAAATGAATTTATTATCATTTTGAATGAAAATAATAACACTTTTTAATTAATAAATTTGTTGACAAAATTTGCAAGAAATAAATATATTATTGTTTTTCATCCTTTAAGTTACTTACTATTTGAGTAAACTCTCAATTATTAAAAAAAAGCAATAATCCTACATTTTCTAGCATTCTGCTTCAAGACATTGGATGGATTAAAACTTATTTCTTAATTCTATTCCTTTTCTCGTAAAATAGTTAGCATAGGAGATTTAAATAAGAACCAATTTCCTATTATCTTTTTACAAAGATTGCGTTTTTAAAGTGAATCCAACGGGGCAGTGCTATTTTGTTGCTTTTTGCATTTTTAATAATGCTATAATTTCGAAGTTATTAGTATTATTTTTTTGAATAACTAATCGACTATTAGTTTTCTAGATCCTTGTCAACAACTAATCAGTTGATCATTCCTTATTTAGGTTTTTGATGAATGTGCTAGTTAACATTTGAAAAATCAAGTGCAGATTTTATTAATCAAATTGATATTCTTAATGTGTTTGAAATGAAAGGGATTATTTCAGAAGCATAATTTAACAAAACAAGAAATACACACAATTAGAGAGAGAGATTCAATTAATTTGGATTGAATAATTGTTTTTTGTAGAGTACTGGACTGAATGGGTTAAGGTGCAAGTTGTGAAAATGAAGAAACTAGAGGATAACAACCTCAGCAGCAGCAGCGGGATGAGTAAATTCAAGCAGTTCTGCTGTAACAGTAACTTCAAATGTTACAAAACTAACAACAATATGAAGGAGGATAACTCAAACAAGTAGCAATCAATGGCAACAGAAGTAATGCTACATCTTAACAATTACAATAAGCTATGATTCAATTTTAAGAATAACAATAACATACTCAAAATATGCTTCCGTAAACATCGAACATTAATAGCGAATTCTCTAAAGGAATATCTAAAAATCATTAATAGTAGTATTCTTAGAATTTAATTGGTGAACGAGATATTTCTCCTATTCAACAGTAATTTCAACAGCAGTAGCAGCAGATACAGTAATAACTTTCATAAAACAAGATCGATACTCTCAGAGATGGAGTGATTACTGCCTCTCATAGTTACAGGACAACTCTTCGACCATCCACGAAATATAAACCATCCAGTTAAATCAAAGGTATTAACAAAAGATTTGAAATTATCAAGAAATCCCCTTTTGTTTTTCTTTAAAAATGTTACAATCAATTGAAGAGTTGTTAATATCAACATAATCTATTCAATGTTTGTAGAAAAACACCTTGACGATCCTTCTGACGAGGATGAACATCTTTCAATGAATTTCTCACCCAAAAAGATCACTATTCAATCTAATTAGACTTAGCCATTAATTGCATAGCATAAAGTCTAATCTATTCAACCTTCTCCATCTGAAACAGCTGCTAAACCTCGTTTTTTATCCCCTCACCAGTCATAAACTTAATCTACTGCAAAGCCAATTATTTCTTTCGATGGTAATCAACCTGCAGCTTAATTATCTAAAAGGAAAACCTCTAAATCACCTATCAAAACACAAATTCAAGAAACAAAACACTAATAACTATCTTAACAGTAATTTGTTTAACAAAATAACATAAAGATTCACAAGCAACATTCCTTGCAACCCTAGCATCCAACATCAGCTGCGCTTGTACCTGACTATAAGATTTAAAAATCGCATGGATTACAGTCGTTTGAGAATTAAGAATCTTCTAGTTTTCTTAACTTACATCAGAAAAACAGCCTTAAAAATGAAGATCAAAGTTACAAATTAATTTAGCAAAGCTAGCAATTTCAACAGCCCCATTCAGCAATAGAAGAGAAATCACATGATCAGGCAATTCATAACAGAATTTAACCATAATAGCATGATGGATTCCTTAGTTCTTCTTCTCTTGGGTTAGAAACCAATGAAAGATAAATGAGAACACCCAATCTCTAGCAGTCTTACTCTGTAATTCCTTCAACACAGTCAGCATCTTCATAGCAGGCAATTCAAATACAGCAGCAACAAATGTAATTCAAGTAACAAGAGGAATAACTTAAATAGTTTAAATACTAATAAGACATAGAAAATACTTTGAAATCTTAGTAACTATTGGAATAACAGTAGTTTAAGTAGCAATAACAAGAGAACATGCAATATCAATAGTAAATGCTAATGGAATAGCAAAAGTATGAACAATAGTAATTCAATTTTAACAATGATTTTGAAGACAAAATATCTCAAAAAGTCCTCTTAGAAAAGAATAATTCTATTAATACAAGAAAAGAGATATCTTACAGAAGTTCTTCACCTGTTTCATCTCCCTTTGGTGTTGTTGTTGCAAATGCTCGTGGTAGAGAGAATATCAATTAACTCAAAAATACCACTTCTTAGCAACCTGAAAAGCTTCAGATTCACGAATATTAATAATAAAAATATCCTAAACCGCAGGAAAATAATCACAAAGATTACTAGCTTTAACAGTGTTAGCAAGATCACCAATTTATCCTTAAAAATAAGTAATTAAATACTAGATCTAAATCCAAGAAGCGATTCATTGATTCTTCCTGTTCCAGTGAATCTCCGCCATCATGCAATAAATATCAAGATTCAGATGAAGAACTGAATCATAATTATCTAACCAATACCAACAATCGTAATGATTTCAATAATCATCATTTGAAACACACAAAATCTTAAAGAGACATATCTTCTAAGCATTCTAAGCGAAACAATAAACCAGTAGGCACTAATAGCAATACCCATTAAATCATCGAATAACATACTCGCATCTCTCATCGCCATTCACATAAAAATAAATCAAATACCATCAACGCAGGAATATCAAATCATACTTAATATTCACACTAAGCTTCTGCAACTTAACTTTACAATGAAGAATATTCTGCATTTCACTCCTAGGCTAAACTTAATCCTGCTACGTTTTACAGCAGTCCATCCATCTACCATCAATCTTAGCAGTAACAATACCCTTAAATGCATACGTAGCATTAAGCTGCAGGTCTTGTGCAAAACAGGCTAAGGTATAAATAATATTAATTTCTGAAGACTTAAGAAAATAGAATTTACTTTGTGTGTGATAATTATTTTTCCAATCATTTTTTTCGATTTCTAGTGTAGGTAACAATGGCTATTCGTATCCTCTAGTGAATCAGCCACAATAAGCATAACTTGTGAGCCCATTTTAGATGATGATGAGCGCTTAAAATCTTTCATTACAACAATAATAATAGAATACACCTGTAGATTTCATATAATAATAATTAGTTTAGTCTTAAATTGCTTTAGCATAAGCGTAGTAGAATCACTAAGCTTAAATATAAGGTATTCTACTTATGTAATAGCAATAACAGCAGTAGTAATAGCAATAATTGTAATAGTAATAATTATAAAATCAATTTGGAGGGATGTTCGCTAATGTTCCTAATCAACTGGTAGTAACCTAGCTAAATCAGATGAACACTCTTAATCAATTCCCATTAGGGAATTCACAAATAGATAATTATGCTAAGAATCAGTATCAAGGAAATAATTATTTTAATATTAATAATAATTCAGCTGGGATGCTACAACCACCTTCAAATATGAGTGGTTTTATATAACCCGTATGTCACACAGGAAGTTCTGAAAGTAATCATAGCCTTGGGACTCATTATCTTTCTTAATAAGGGTAGCAAAGCCATCCAGGGAGCCCACAGTAATTCCCGATTATTATTAATAATAATGTGGTATCGCCTACGAAAGTAATAATATTCTTTTATTTGGTTATCTGCAACGATTTGAAGCGAAAATAATTTTTCTTCTGAATTTGCAAAAACTAAGTAACTCGTACAGACTCATTTAGGAGACAATCTTATTCATATGCAAGCTGAAAACTATGCCAAGAGTCAGTATGAGAAGCATTTTCACAGCAACACAAGCATCGATAATAATATTAAAGCTAAATCGAAGAATCATACTAATGTAAGATATTTATGTGATGATGAATCTGCTGCAAGACAAGAAACTAATCCAGAGAGAGTTCACAATCAAGTCCTTGTTGATTCTCCCCTTAGCGAAGTAGATTAACACAAGCAATAAAGAGAATTGAACATACCTGCAAAAATAGATAAACCAAAGGGGAAGGCTGTAGAGGTAGGAATAAATAATAATAAGCAGGGAATCCCTTAACGAGTGATGTTTGTTTTTGTTAATTTTCTTGTTTAGGAAGAAGAAATATTGGCTTAGAAAAGCAAAGAAAGCAAGCAAGGTTAGGAAATATAATTAGAACCAGATAACAGCTATCTTGAGAATAACAACAGTAACGCAAGTAAATTGAAGAAGTTCAATAGCTTTAATGAATACCACAAGAACGAAATGGATGCCGATCCTCTTAATCTCGAAGATACTAACATTTAATAATAAAATATGAATTCTAAAGTACCTAATGGGAAGAATCAATAAAAGACATTAGCTGAAATATTTCAAGAAAAACGCGGAAAACTGGCTGTGCAAAAAATGGAAGAGCAGCAACAGCAATAATAGCAATTAGGAACTGCGAGCAATAAAACCTAAACTACTGGCGGAGGAAAGAGAACGAAAGAAGAGATTATTAAAATGAGATAGGATATGATGGAATATGGAACAAAAGTCAATCCGAAACTCAAAGCAAAACAGTAATAGAGAATCCATCATGCTGATAGCGATATTACAGGAGATGTTGTTCTTAAAGAATAGAGACACAAATCACCTATTTACTCGAAACAAAAGGAAGAACTCATGATCAGATTAGCTCAAGGAGTTAAACCTAAAGTATCATATTGTTTCATCTAATTGTTATGTGTTTGGTTTGCATATTAGTTTCTTAACTTTGATTTGTTGATTTGTATTTTAGATATCCGAGAAAGAAATGTATGCTTTGACGAAGAAGAACTATGAAAACTTGCCTGAAGTTAAAAAGAAACGTCAAGAATAAGAGAAATAGATGAATAAATCGGAAATGCTCAAAGTCAAGCAAGAGAAACTCAAGGAATTAGATGAAGTAACCAAATTGATACAAGGATTGCAAAAAGTATGATTTTAACTCTTTTTGTTATTTTTTTTAGAAACGGAGAACTTAATTTTAGCAAAAACCATTGATCTCTTAACTCAGCAGTCCTAAGGCAACATTGAGTAATTATAATTCTATTAGCCAATTAAACTTAGCAGATTAAGAAGAAGTTTAGCAGTGAATTCTAGTTGTTGATGCTGTAAATCAAATTAGATTTTCATTAAAAAGATAGCATCATTTTTGAGTTTAAAAATAAAAAAATATTAAGGAGTTGAGAAATATATTATTAAAAAGGATTGCCTAATAAGTGGGTGAGATTTATAACATTCAGCATTTCGATTTTGGGAGGGACATTTCCTTCAAACTACAATAGTTTGGATCTCTTTTTTGTCTTGAAAAATAATAAAAAATTGAAAAAACCTTATTCTTTTTTAGTCAAACAGCTTTTTGCCATTTACCTGAACTTTAAAAACTAATGAACAAAACAAAATATCATTATAACAAGAAATATTAGATTATTTCAAGTGGAAAAAGCAGCTTATCTCAATAAGATTATGTCTTCTTTTCACTGATAACAAGAGATATTTTTTCTTTAATTGAAAATAACAATCAAAGAAAAATTATTAATCAGAAAAGAAATAATTTGAATTACCTCTCTTAATTCAATTCCTTCAATGGCATAGGTTGATTCAACAGTGGTTGTAAAGACATTTAGCCTTTCTTAAAAAGAAGAAAAACTCAAGAATAAACTATTTCAAGGCAGTTCAAACTAGCAGCAAGCCACTCGCAGACCTCCATCTACGACAATACCTGCTTAAGAACCGCCAAGAAAGCAAACAAATTCTAGAAATGCTTCGATATCTTAAAATCCTTCTGAGAGATCAAATCAACCATCTCTTCATTCAGCTTCTCCAGAAGATGCTCATTCTAAAAGCATTTAATAGCAGCAACAACAACAATAACAAAATCAGTAATTGCTAAAAAGTGGATCAGTTTCTCCATAATTTCAGTAAGTTTACGCTTAAATTCCTGAAGAAAAGATAGATCAATTCTTGAAATAAATGGAAGATGAAATGAATAACATCAATAAGAGTAAGATTATATTAATATCTATGCCCCTCCTCGATAACCCTCCATTCACACTTATATCCATTTAAAAGAATAGGTTTCAATTGGTATGATGAATCAACAGACATCTATCATAAAGCAACAAAATGAGATTCTCAATGAAAACTAAAAATAACTTGCTATGCTTATGGAAAAGATTTAAAACGATGACTCTATCTCCAAGCAGTAATTTCCCAAAAAACGATGAGGAAAATCTTTTTGCTAAAATTTATTTGACTTTGTAACTAGAAAATAGGAGTTAGTAGAATAAAACAAGAAAACTATGAAAGATTTGCTTGAACCTATTAACGCATAAATCGAAGAAATCCGCAGTATCTACGATTAAACTAAAAAAACGCAACACGAACTTGAAACATAAATTGCAGGGTAGTCTTCTGGAGCGACTGGAAATGTGAGTATGCAAGATTTCTTGAAGCAAAATGGTTAATTAAAGCAGAAGCTTGATTCAACGTCAAATAATCTGCAGGAACTACTGCCAAATAATTTGAATGTGTTTTAGACTCTAACGAATTTCAATATTGATGTATATTCAAGGACGATTAAAGCGTTAAAAGTGTAGATTGAAGATCTTTAAAAAGAAGCATAGCGAGCAGAAATTGAGCTGGAAGAAAGAGAACAGAAATTGAATAGTCTTCCGAATCAAGATGAATTGCTCATTCCGTTTTAAGAAGCGATTCAAGCACATGTTGATAATATTGATTTTCTATCATCGCATCAAATCGTTTTGAATAAAGTAAATGAATAATTTGGGGTTCTTAATCAGAAAAATTTCATGTTTTTGAGGAATTAAAGGTCTTTTAAATATTAACTTTTGGCTGATTGCAGTTAAAAATATCCTTTTTTTCAAAATTTGTAGCTTGGAGGTCAACTTGATTACGATGAATTCATTGATTCCTTACAGGATATGTGCTCCGATTCTGAAGCTCTTTGGAGAGAATACTAATAAAACATGAATGAACACGTTATTGCTATTCCTAAATTCTCCTTGACAAATTAAGAACTCAATGAAATTAGTTACAATATGCCAAGTGTCCTTGATGACATTAAAGAACGACTTGGTCTCGATCCATCAAAACCCATGAAGAATCCGGGGTTTATCTAGAAATAAAAAGAATAACAATAAGGTTTTATTGATCTTTCCAAATAAGATCTAAATCCTCTTACAAACTACGCTAAAACACAAGCATTACGTCCTAAAAACTTAGAATCAATCAGAACAGAACCTAAATAGTGTCCAAAAGAAGTTAAATATGAATAAGTTGAACCTGCTCCTAAATCAAGTGCATATTAAACTGTGTTGCCAGTGTCAACAGAAGGAGCATACAAATAATAATCATAATCTCAAACACCAGTCAACAATGATGCAAGAAAATGGAAATCAGATCAGCTTAAATCGTTTCCAACTTTACCAGGACAAAAAAGTGTAGTTTCATTTAATCAAAGAGATAAAAAACAATAAGATGACGACGATTAAGATAACTACGAAGATTCCTTTGAGGATGAAGACTCCCGAGTGGAAATCAAAATGGATCCACAGGTGATTTTGAATCTCGCTGGACCATATTAGTAACCTAAACCAAAAAAAGTCACAGCGAAAGATAATGAAGATACTTCATAAACAATCTAAATCGATATGGATAATAATTTTTTAGAAAAACTACAAATTCCACAGTTAGCACCTTTGCAGTAATAGCAGCCAATAGGTCCTTCTTTGATGGACAGAGAATCACTGAAAAACATATTCTTGGAAGTGCTCAATGAAAATAAAGATGAATTCTTTGGATAATTTGGTGCTGATGAATAATCGCTTTAAGGAGATTAAATCGGAGATTAAAGCATCGAGAATACTCAGATGAATAATCAAGATAATGATCCAAGGAGAAAACTCAGCGATGTTATCAGCAAAAATAGCAAAGACAGTAACATCAATCTTAAATTTAGATTACAAATTCATTTTATTTCGATTTTCTATTTTATTGAAAGCAATATTTATTTCTAATACTTTTTTAGTTGCACCTTTATCCTTAGGTAAAGCTTAATCAGGAGTGCTAAGTAAAGGAAGCTATTCTCAGAATGTCATTCCTCTTTAGCAAAGCGATAGGTTTAGTTAAGCTGCCGCTCAACAACAATAATAATAAAACCCTTCAGTTCCTTCAGCATCGATTCAAGCTTAAACACAAGATTTAGCTCTCAATTTTTTAAATATCATTAACAGTACTCTAACTTAGATTAGTTCAGCTTTTAATTAACCACAAAATAGAGGTAAAAAATCATACAAGATAAAGAAAAAATTATTAATTAGATGATAGATTGGTTTTGTTCTTTTGGATTTTAGACAATTAAAGAAATGGAGATATATCTGAAGGAAGCTTAACAGATGATAGCATGGAAGCTGGAGCTTAGTAATCTAGAGGTGCTCATTCTCGAGGATAAAGTATTCCTCAAATGACTCAAGCTATCCCAAATTTACAACCTTAACAATTGTAAATGAACAATTATCCATTTTAGATGTTTGGATAAATGGCTAATTATCAAGGTTATCCAGGAATGTATCAGCAATCAGACCCACGAATGATGGCTTACCAACAACAATAATAGCCTTTCTAATAGAGAAGCTAAGATACTGGTACATTCAATGAAGCTAAAATAAATCTAAACGATTACTACAAAGAATATTAACTCAGTGATTCTGATACAATTTCTAACTAAAGCGCTCTTGACATGAGCAAATACGATGTTAAAAGTAATTAATCATACGCGCATTCTATTTTCGCTAGTGATGACTAGTCGAGAAGTAATGGAGAAGTATCTGTCCCTGGTAGAAGACCTTATGGGTAGAATATTGAAAGACACTAAAAACCAAGAGATGGATAAGTAATGAGTGATATTGAGTTGTCTTAGAGTAATGAATTATCGATGGATAATTTTAAAAGAAGACAAAGCTAAAGATAGCAAGGTGGATCAAAGAAACCTGCAACAAAAGTGATTGGAGATGATATGTGGAATGTGCTTTCAGATGATTTAAGTGAAGGGTAGATTTGAGAGGATGAGATGGTTTTAGTTTGAGTTTGTTAAAGGAATGCATGTTGTTATGTTTTTGGGGCTTATTTGCTTGAAGAAATGATTAAGAAAGGGAGAAGAAGGAAGAGCCATTTTTGAAAATGACAAGGGAATGAGCTAAAGATGTGAAAATAATAAAATTAAAAAAACTCTAAAGAATTTTGCTAAATGCAGATTAGGGTGTTTTGAGAAAGAAAGGGTAGGAGGCTAAGCTGGGAAATTGGAGAAGTTAAAAAATCAAACTTGATGGACATTCATTTAACTCAATTACTTTAGAAAAATAAATCAAAAATCAAAACTGTTTTATTCTTAATATTATTTCTTCGAAAACTAAGATGGTTTGCTTTTAATAACGAAGGCAGTTAAGTGAATTTTGTGTAGCAGTTTCCAAAACTTGTAGGAAAGAAAAGTTGAATTCTGAAGGGATACAAAGGAGAAGAGATAACTAAATTTGGAAGGAAAAGAGAAATTACTTGAGCTAGCCTAAAGCGTGGATTCTTAAAATATGG
>Ga0302271_10000450_pt1 | contig 40259 bp, 22 predicted proteins | sample III_Bog_N1_1_FD_198767 | JGI IMG/M metagenome (GOLD analysis project Ga0302271, IMG submission 198767) | Peat permafrost microbial communities from Stordalen Mire near Abisko, Sweden - III_Bog_N1_1 | ecosystem: Environmental > Terrestrial > Soil > Wetlands > Peat | place: Sweden: Abisko...
TATCGCTGAATTCAACCGTTCCAGGAAATCAATCGCCAGGTCGATATACTCATTGGCAGTGTAAAGCTTGAACCATTCGTGATGTTCAGCATACTGTATAGCCATTTTTTTACCCCGTACCAGTTGCAGTTGGTGAATCTTCAGGGAAAAAAATCGTTGCTCATCATTCTCACCATTCGGGCGGGTACCAATACAAAATCCACGACATTGGGGTAGGAGAGGGCTTCCTCTAAACGGAAATCATATTCAATAATTGATACCGTTTTACCAAAGATAGTTGGATAGATTAATGGGAATAATGTCTAGTATGAAAATTTATTTAAAAAAATATATCCAGGTTTTTACCAATTACAAAATCTATATATTGTCATAAGTTATGCGTATAAACATCAAAATACCCAAGTCGCAATAGTATGCGGATTACTTACACTTTTAGACTCTTTCCCGGATATAAAAATGCTGTATGGTAATATTTCGTTTGTACGATTCAAGATAACCACTATTATTTTGCCATCAGGATTGATAAAGGAGGTTGTCTCCAATTGCATTCTATTGCTGGAGGCAGTTATTCGTCGAGCTCCCGGGCGGATATATTTAGAGAAATGTCCAATATAAGTGTATCCTGTAGTGTAAATAAGCTCACCATTAGTTATAACTCCGTGAATTGGTGCGAAACATACATTTCCAACATGATTGGGACCACCTTTTTCATCCAATAGAATATTCCAGTCCGTCCAAAGAACAACTCCTCTGTTAAGGTCGTTTATGATATTTGTTGCATAATACTCTCCAATTTCTACACCATGGATTTTGTCCGGATTAAACCATTCAGCACACCCTTCCGTAAATGCAAGCTTTTTATCGGGAAAGGAATTTCTGAGCTGATCAATATTTTCATACTTACCTCTGTCATACCAATGGAAACCAACTCCCCAAATAAATTTTGAAGTTTCCGGATCATTCAGCATATCTGCCACATAATGGTAAGCAAAATCACGATTATGATCCCATGCTATGATTTTCTTATCAGCCAGACCATTCATTTTCAATGTAGGGCCGAGATAGTTTTTAATAAAATCGTGAGCCATGTCTGGGTTAAATATGCACGACTCCCATTTTTGAACTGCTTGAGGTTCATTTTGTATAGTCAGCCCCCAAACAGGTATTCCTGCATTTTGGTATGACTGAATATACTTTACGAAATAATTTGCCCAAGGTTGATAATATTCTTTTTTTAATTCACCACCCAATAACATATTATTATTTGTTTTCATCCATGCAGGTGGAGACCACGGACTTACATAAAACATGAAATTTTTTCCTATTGTTTCTGAGACCCTTTTTATAAGAGGTAATTTATATTTTCTATCGTGTTCAATGTTAAAGCTTTTCAACTGAGTATCATTTTCAGTGACATAGGAATAACTGTCACTAGAGAAATCGCAACTATTCATGTTTGTTCGTATTACACGATACCCTATTCCGGATGTCGGGTCAAAATAGGCCTTTATGATCTCATCCTGTTTAATTTTAGGCATTTTGGCGAATGTCTCGGCAACTGCATCGGTTATTGCACCTCCAAAGCCAATCATTTCTTCGAATTTATGTTTCGGATCTACAAAAATACATGCTTTATTACCTGATATTTTAGAATCGACAAATAAAGGAGCCGCTGTTACTTCCATTTGCTTATTCGCTTTAAAATCACTGATATAAATTTGTGGTTTGGTTATCTGATGATTAGAAACAGCACTCAAACTTAAAAGTGACAAGATAGAAAAGAATAACGTAATTGGAGCTTTCATGATATTATGAATTTTGACATGATATATAATGTAAACTAACTTCATCTCTTTTTGTTGCAAGCTAGTTTATCCATTAAAAGGTTTTTTTATAATTTAAGAGAGGTTGAGCACAACCTACAAATTGTTTCAAAACCAATCAACCTATTTAAAGTCAATGAATATTTCATTAATTTAGAAAAGGGTGGTTCGTTTATAAAAAACCAACCACCCTTCATAAACAGTATTCTTTTAGTTTCTAATCAGCACTTTTTGGACTTTAATTCCATCAGGAGTGTTTTGTTTTAAAATATAAACTCCTGCATTATTAAGTGTTATTGTTCCATCAACCACTGACACATGTTTAACCAACTTACCGGATATACTGTATATTTGAACAGATCCTGTTTGTTTAAAGCTCAGTTCATTTCCCTGAACTGATACCAGATTATTGTCAAAAGTCACTTTTTCAACAGCAGTATTACTGTTAAATTCATAAGCACCTACTGAAGGAGTTGAAGCAAATAAAATTCCTGCTTTATCTATAGCTCCTGAAAGAAGAGAATGTCCTTTGCCTATTAGATATGAGTTTGCTCCTATTTTCCAGTTTGCAGTCTGAACAGATGTAAGTTCAACTGGAGAAAGAAGCGTAAAACCAAAATTTTTAGAGGGAGATGTAAACCAAGCACCCTTACTTCCATCCATATTATTAGTACCTGATAGGTCTGCTATATTGTCAATAACATAAAGTGGAGTTGCTTTTGGACAATCATACGTACAAATATTATTTGCAACAACAAAACCGAGTGTGCCTGAAGCATCCGTGGATATCTGTGCATACAAATTTCGATAAAGCACTTTACTCTGTGAACTTATATAACTCATATTATTATACAATACATTATTAAACACCTTATGAAAAGGTTTTTGAACAGCTGAATTAGCTCCAACGCTCATTGCATATCCAATTCTAGTCATATAATTGTTTGCCAGAGTATTATTTGTAATCGAATCAGTAACATTCGATGTACTGTTATACGAATAAACTAAAGCCGCATTTGCTACATCCATGTAAGAAGCAATAGTAGTAAAAGGGACATAAGCAGCTTCATTATTGTAAATCATGTTATTTTTAAATGCATTCCACACAGTAACTCCTCCAGATGAATATGGTAACTGTAATGATACAAGAAAAGCCCTCGTATTATAATTTGCACCCGTAATAAGTGATGCACCTGAAAAATCTACCGTAACCTGATTTTTTCTGAGAACGCAATTTGCAAACAAGTTACGACCGGCAGAAGACCCGCCTTCAACTCTAATAAAAGATGAAATTTCAACGTCTGTTTGAGCAGATCCACCAGTAACAGAAACTGTATTGTTTTCAAACAGGCAACTGTTTACCGTTGCAGGTCCTGCAGATTGAGGTGTAACATTTGATGTAGAACCATTTATTTTCAACACACTTCCAGATAAATATGCTCCTGCAAAATTAACTGTCCCACTGACTGTCAGGCCTGTAATCGTATTGTTTTGAAAAAGACTATATTGATTTATAAAGATAGCTTGAGTGGCGCATGTTGCCGATGTCAAAGTACCAAAATCATGACTTCCAGTAATAGTAAACCCATCAAATTTCTTAAATAAAGCTGTATTCCCGGTGATATATATTCCTCCGGCATTATTTGTAAGGGTAAGATTAAGAGTTGTTGGGTTTGTCAGCTCCCAAGATTCTACAATGCCATTACCATCCAAATCGGATAGTGCCCTTTGGCTTTGAGTTGATTCTGTTCCTGCAAAGCTACCATAATAGTTAACATCAGCTTTAGTGGTAAAACCATATACACCTTTAGATGAAGAATCAATATAATAATCACCGGCTTTTACAAAAATATTATCTCCACTACCGGCAAAAGTTTGTGCAGCAGTGATAGTTCTTTTTGCTGTAGCCCAGGATGTTCCATTTCCATTGTCATCCGGCTTGGATGCATCTACATAATAAGTTGTAGCATTTAAGCCACTAAACAAAAGGATTAAACCTAATAATGAGAAAATTTTTTTCATGACATTTATAATTTTTAATTAGTGATAAATTTAAAATCAGCAATATATCCTAATAAAACCTAATGTATTAAGATAAATAGTAAAATTTAAAGATTGTAGACAAAATTATTCGACTATTTTACGAACAAAAATACTATAAATAAAGATTAATGAATTTTTGTTCGTAAAAAATTGATTTTTTCCTGAGTATAAATTCTAATTGAAGTATCAATATGAATTTAAATAATTTGTAATTCTTTAGTTTCTAACAATAATCTTTTGAACTTTTATACCATCTTTGCAATATTGTTTTATTATATAAACTCCACTATTGTTTACTGTAAGTGATGAAACATTATTCTTTGTAGCAATCAATCGACCTAATGAACTATAAATCTCAGCTTGCTCCGGTGTTACAAATATTAGCTTACGTCCTTCAACTTGCACAAGAGTATTATTATTATTATTATATGCAACTTTATTTATCTCAGTAGTTCCACTTGATACATATTCATAAGCACCTACAGATGGGGTTAAGGCAAATGCGATACCATTTCTATCTCTTAAATTTAAGGTCGCAACTCCTTTCCCTATCAAATAGGAGCTTGTTCCAATTGCCCAACGTGAAGTTAGAATACCCGTAGCTGAAGCACCATAGGTTGAAGATGGAGAGTTAAACCATGCACCTTTTGTGGCATCAGTGTTCGTTAAGGAGAGGTCATTTAAATTATTTGCAACTGCAGCTGTAGCATTTGTTATACCTCCACCTGAACATATATTATTCGCAATAAATACTCCAGGAGTTGTATTATCTGGCACTGTTCCCTGAATAACAATATTTAAATCCGTAACAACAGCACTGGCATCTACATTTTTATTTTGGAAACATATATTGTTCAGTACTTTGTGGTATGGTTGTGTTGCATTTGCCATGCGAATTTTAAGCGCGGATCCACAACGTATCATTTTATTATTTGCAATTGTATTATTTACTATCGAATCTTGTACAGCAGAAGCCGTATTATAGGAATAAATTAAACCTGCACCAGATAATGTTTTATTACTAAAAGTAGAACCAGTCGGAGCCGTGTAATTTGCTTCATTGTTGTAAATTACGTTATTTCTAACTGAGTTCCACGCGGTAGAAGTAGTAAAAGACTCCGAAATAATAAACCCACGCGTATTAGAATTAATTCCAGCATTACCCGTTGAAAAAAAATAACCTGTTACAATTGAACATGAAGTAAAATCTACTGTAACCATATTTCTTCTAATCATATTATTTGAAAACAGGTTGCGATTCGCTCCACTTGGATTATCAATTCTAATAAATGGGGATACCTGAACGTCTGTTTGATTAGCCCCTCCTGAAAGTGAAACCGAGTTGTTATCAAATAAACAACTATTTACAGTAGATGCACCTCCATTAGGCATTCTTAATATAGCTCCAACACAACCTCCAGTGCCATTCAAATTACCGGTAATAGTTAACCCGGATACAGTATTGTTCTGGAAAAGAACAAAAGTACTTACGGTCGTCGTTGTGGATCCACCAAGGTTAATAATGGGAGTCATTATTGTAGTTGATATCACATCACCACATGTATTTGTACCCGTGATAGAGAATCCATCAAAGCTCTTAAATGTAGTAGTATTAGCAGTAATATTTAACCCTCCAGCGTTATTGGTGAGTGTGAAATTAATTGTTGTAGGATTTGTTAATTCAAAGGATTCAACAATACCGTTGCCATCCAAATCTGATATTGCTCTTTCGCTAATATTTAACTCCGTACCCGAAAACCCACCATAATAATTTACATTCGCTTTGGTTGATAGTGCATAAGTTCCGGAAACAGAAGCACTATAATTATAGGTACCTGTTTTTACGTAGATGTTATCACCGCTTACAGCTAATGTTTGAGCAGCGTCAATCGTTTGTTTCGCAGTGGACCAGGAAAAACCATCTCCACTATCATCTGTTTTAGTTGCATCGACATAATAAGTAGCGGCATTGATAGTTATAAGAGAAAAAAGTAAAATGAATAATGTAATTGTTTTTTTCATAATGTTGTGAATTTTAGTTGATATTAAGTAGATTATTTTATTTATGAACATCTTTTTTCGATATAGCTTCATACATATTATAGAGTAAAAGCAGAATACTTTTTTTTATCTCAACATTTATTTTGTTCTTCAGAAAATTACAAAGGCAAATTTATTCGTTTACAAAGGGAAATGTGCATGATTTTGTTCAAAAATGGTTGAATTTTGTACTTTATCAATTATATGGATACAATTCACATTCACAATGAAACACACGTCAAGATTTATTAAAAACAGATTGAACAGGAGTATACTTGAAAATAATAGCGATACAACTTTAAATTTATCTTTAGAATTTTGTTATTTGCATTTCTTCTTAACCTTTTCAATTATAATCTCAACCATTTTGGAAGAAGCTATTTCATTTGAATGAATTTTATTAGGGAAGTTTGACATTTCGTCTCTCAAACTATTATGTAAATCAATCACTTGAAATTATTTTTAATTGCAAAACTGTCATTAACATTCATCACTTTTCTAAGTCTTACCAACGCCTCAATGTAATAGTAATCAGCATATGTTACCGGTACATCAATCTCCGAATTCTTTGAAAAAAAACCTACAGAATGCTTTAAAATGAAGTTGCCATTCGTATTTGGTTTTGCAAGGTATTTGGGTGATGAAAGTGTATTAATCTGTATAATAGCAGTTTTCAGATATTCTTTTGAAAATTCCTTATTTACTGTCATCTGACTTAATTCAATCAGTGCAGATGCAATCACAGCACCAGCCGATGCATCTCTCAATGCGTGGGGGATATTAGGTGCATTGAAATCCCAATATGGAATTTTATCTTTGGGTAAATTCGGATGAAATAGAATATAATTTGCAATATTTTCAGCAAAATGGAGATATCTTACATCTTTGGTTTCTCTATACATCATGGTATAACCATAGAGAGCCCAACCTTGCCCTCTTGCCCAAGACGAACTATCATTATAACCTTGCCAAGTTTGTTTTTTTTGTACTTCGGTTGTTAATGTATCGTATGAAACTAAATGAAAACAACTATAATCTGGGCGAAAATGATTGAGCATCGTTTTATCTGCATGAGAACGAGCTATTTTGTCAAACAAAGGAACTCCTGAATTTTTAGATCCCCATTCTAAAAATTCCAGGTTCATCAGATTATCGATGATGACAGGGTATTGCCAAATATTCTGATTAAAATCCCAAGAGCGAATAAGTCCAATCTTATCATTGAATCGTGAAGATAATGATTCTGCCCCAAAAGCTAAAACCTCTTTGTAATGTTGATTGCCAGTCAATCTAAATCCATTACCGAAACTACAATTGAGTATAAAACCAATATCATGATTATCAGTTGTGTATTTTTCTTTTTCTACTCTGTCAGTGTATATTTCAGCCCAGTATTTCAATTCTGGTTTATTAGTATATTCATACAAATACCACAATACTCCCGGAAAAAAGCCACTACACCACCAACCAGAATCAGAAGTTTGTAATTTGGATTTTATATCTATCGACTTAGGTAATAAATTTGGGTCGTTTTGTAATGATTCAGCCATTTTAATGGCATGAACACTCGCTATTTCAACAGATTTATTTAAATTACATAGTTTTATTTTCTGTGCATTTAGATTCACAATTACACAAAAAGCAGAAATTATCAATATATTATATTTCTTAGTCATTTCAATTTTAAAATATTCAATTCTGTAAAACAAGAAATAATCTCACGACACTTTACTCATTTTTTGTAATTCAAGGACAATTACGGAAGTATTACTTTGGTAGCAAATTTGTCAATTTGAACAATCACTACTCCTTTTTCAGTTATAGGTATTAGTTGATAGTTACTTTCAATTTTTCCTAATGAAATGATTTGACCAAGAATATTTGAAACTTTATAAGAATGATTACAGGCTGATTGAATCACAATACCACTTTCATTAGCAAAAACTTTGTAATTAAAATCAGTAGTCTGTTTTAGGGCTGTTGTTCCTGAAGATGTTTTATCCGGAGCAAAATCCACACCTCTAAAGGCATAATTTGGACCAGCTTGAGCAAGAGTCACAACTATGGTATTAGCAGTAGTCATTGTAGTTGCAGGACTTCCACTGTTATCGGTTATAGAAATCAATTTATTGTTTGATGACCGTCCATCTCCGGTTAAAGCATAAATAACAGGTTTGCCATTTACTAATTCTGCTGTCATGGCAGCTAAGCCCCCAGTATAAGGGTAAATGCCAGTATATTCAGCTGTGGCAGTTGCCTGAGTGCCACTTGTCGGCGCAGATATTGTAATTGTTGGAATGACGTAAGTGGTTGTGTTGGGTATTCTTTGTGGATTTCGTGGAATAACATTAATCCCTGTTAATACTCCCCGACCATTAACAACAGCATTGGCAGTTGCTCCAGAACCAATATATGTAAAAATAGCTGTTCCACCTGTGGCAGTTAAATCTCCAGAAGTAAAAGTTGGAGCAGATGTACCTGATGTACCTTCAGTTTTAACCATGTAAAGCCTGTTAGTTGCACTATTTATGAAAAAAGTATTTACTGCCATCACAGTATTTGTTACCCAAATATTTCCAATAGTTATTGTAGGATTAGTTCCATATACATAACCTGCCCCCGCATTAGTTATGTCAATTCTCAGTTGACTCTCAGAATTTACGGGCAACCAATTATTACCGATAGAATTCCAATAATACTTTTCAAGTCCAGAACTTTTATTGCTTAAATATAAAACATCATAACCGACTTTACTAAAACCTGTCGAAGTTTTATTATCCGAATCAATCAAAACAAAACCTCTGCTATCCAAAGCACTTGATAATCCTAATATTGTGCTAGTACCAGCAGTACTTGTTGTAGGAAGAAAATCCCGAGTTAAACTTAAATTTCCTACAGATTCATAATAATATATTTGACCACCAAAAATCCCCAAATCCATAGGTTTAGAAGTACTTATAGTTATTGGGACTGTAGTTTGATTCCATGTCATATATCCTAAAGCATCAATTGAAGTATAAAAATTACTTCCATCAGTAGAAATAACACTTTTTGCATTGCCACTTGCACTTGTGGGAAAACTATTGCTTAATTCCAATGCTCCGGCATTATCAATTCGTCCAATCACTTTATTGCCTATGATACAAGTCGCTTCAGAGGTAGAAATCGGTTGATCATACCCAATTAAAGATAAATATTTTCTATTTGTCGACAACATTAATTGCCCTTCGCCAGCCGTTCCTCCGGAAATAGTAAGTCTTGAACCTGACACATCGCTACCAATAGACACCTTAGGAGCTGCCGGGATTGTTTGATTGGATTCAGAGCTATTGAATTCATATAAACTTACTGGAGCAGAAACCCTGGTTGATGTACTCAATAAAGAAGCAGTACCATTACCAACACGGTTTACGACCAATGAACGTGGACTTGGGAATACTATTACTGTATCTGGATTCGTTATTATACCGTTAAATGAATTGCTAACTTTAATGACATTAGAATAAGCAGATTTTATACCGCAATTTGCATAAACTCTGAAATATGCATTAGAAGAAGTTGCAGGTAACTGTTTAACTGAGTATTTATTAATATTTTCGCCAACAGTAGCAATAATACTCCATTTCAAACTGTCAGTCGAAAATTCAATCTTATAGTTATATTCGGATGTTGAATTATCAGACCAGACTAAATCTATCTGATTAGCTGATATTGCTTTGGCAGCTAGATTAGTAGGGGCTGTCAAGGTCAAACTTCTATAATAATCATAAGGCAATACAAATTCGCAACCCTGAGCAATAAGAAAATCAATCATCTGCTTAAATGCTACTAATCTTTCAGGTACTGATGGTCCCCAAGACACAGGATGACCTTGTATAACCATATAGTCGAGGTATTTATCCTTATAATTGTTCCAGCTTTTTATAAAATAATCATATTGTGGATTTCCGGGACCGTTTTCCAAATCAACTCGATTATATAGACTTACAATTCCTGATGAGGTAGGTGGTGCAATAGTTGGAAAAATAAAAACCTTGTAATTAGGATTTTCGTACACAACCCTATTTGTTGCAGTGTCGCTTGCATTAAATGGAGTTCCCAGGGTATGCATTTGTACACCCATATAGGTATTTACTAATTGATTTGCAGTTTCAAAATGTAGTTTTTGATATTCATAAGTTGTTCCCCCAAACTCTGGATCAATGTGATCCAGACCATGATGCCAAACTTCAAAAAGTTTGTTGCCAGTACTGTCTTTAGCTTCCATATAAGGCTTACACAAATCGTACGCTGTATAATCAATTAGGTTAGCAATAACGCCGACACTGGCTTTAATTTTCTTGTCCATTAAATAATCAAGTACAGTAGCATGACCGGTAGCCCAGTTTTTTGCACCAAAATCATCCAATTTTAAAATAATTTTTGGAGCAGATGTAGCTCTTAAAATCATCAGAACAAGACATAAAGTTAAAAAAGAGATTCTAATTTTCATAATAGTATTTTTTTTATTCTTAAAACAGATCAAATCCGAACTAATCCTCAATTTAAATATTTCCAAAGGAATATATCAATAACAAATAGCTTTGGTATAAATATTTAGACTTTACCCAGCACAAAAATACAAATCAAATCTTTTCTGTTGGTATAATTTTGTACACTTATAGTTGAATTACGTATTCATGTTGCTGTTTTTTTTGATGAAATTAAAGAAACTGTGCGTATTAGCATTAGATCATTAATTTTTGAATAATTAATATCAAGTCTAGAATCCATAACTTTTCCAATAGAAAACCTCTTGTTGTAGATGAACTAAACTACACAAGAGGCAAACACAAGAATTATCGGATATAGTATCAAAAATTATTTTTTTATCATTTTCATCAAAAAATTATAGGATTTACGCCATTGTTCTGGATAATTCCAATGCTCTGATTCCGGTACGATAAAAACTTCTTTGGGAGCATTGATTACGTTAACAGACGAATATACAGAAGTGGGAGGACAAACCATATCGTTATAACCAAAAGTATAGAACCCCGGTACTTTTACCTGACGTGCAAAGTTAACAACGTCGTAATAACCGGCAACTTTTACTTTCTCATCCAGAACGCATTTAGTGTCTTTACAATTTTTAAACTGCTGAGGCCAACCACCTGCTCTATTACTCAAAAAACCTGTCATGTCAGATAAAGCCGGGTAGAAACTTACCAAAGCTTTAATTCTGCTATCCAAACCGGCTGTTACGATTGCCAATGCGCCTCCCTGACTACCTCCCCTAACAGCAACATTAACGCCATCAAATGCTTTCAAGCTATAAATATAATCTATAGCTCTTACACAGCCAAGATATACCCTTTTGTAATATACTTTATCCCGGTTATCCCAGTTTGAATAATAATAATCACTTAGTGCGGTAGCTTTCAAGTCAGCATAAATAGCATCAGCCATATTTACTGGAATACCATGAATACCAATTTCAAGCGTGATAACACCGGCTTCAGCAGTTTGTATGTCACCAGGGAAGGAACGAACACCTGCACCAGGTACCAATAAAATCGCCGGATATTTTCCCTCTGCCTTGGGTACGGATAAGATTCCATAAATACGTGAACCCAAAGTGTAATTCTGAATACCTACATGATAAACATTCACTTTATCAGTACAACGTTCGGGAAGAAGTGTGAGTTTTGGATCGATAGGAATTTTGGCATTTTCAGCTTTAGCCTTGTTCCAGAATTCAAGAAAATCGGAAGGATAACCAACCGTTGGTTTTATACTTTCCGGATTGAAACCAGCAGTAGCTAAACCAGTATAATCCTTCCCTTCGTAAGTTACAAATACCATACAACGTAAAAAACCGGGTGTAGACAACGTACCACCTTTTATTGTGGTTTTACCATTGGTTAAAACCATTTCTTTTTTTTCAAATGTCGGCATCATATCCTGCGAAAGTTCGTAACGAATTTTGGCATTTTCAATTGGAACATTATTCATTGTTATCCCAATATCAAATTTCACATTTTCACTTGTTTTATACTTCCAATTAGAACTGTTTGGAGTAACTGTAACTTTCACAAATTGAACTACTGGTTGTGCAAATGTAGTTAATACTCCAACTAAGAGTAAACACGATAGTAAAAAAAACTTTTTATTCATACAGCATTAATTATTATTTAAGTAACTCAATTTGATATTAGTTGTTATTTTTATACCAATCACAAAGGTCACTAAACAATGGTTTAGTGTATCTGGCACCTTCAGGAAGCAATACGACTGAGAATTTTCGTATACTATTTTTAGGAACTATAATCTCAAATCCGACTAAGATAGTACCTGTATTATCAGCGTCAAAATCATTTTTTGATTTTGTAGACCACGTTTTTATTGCAATTCTTCCAGGGTATTCAATTTTCATTAATAATTTTTCCCCGTTCTTAACCAGTTCTATCGAATTCTTATTTTTTATTTTGACATTAGCTGAAGTAAGCATAGACCAGCGTATTTTAGTTTCGGCGGCATCAGCTAATGTCTTAATTTCATCGCTAATTAATACATATTGTTTATCAACAATTGCAACTCCACGCATACATGATGCAAGCTGTTCATGAAAAACAGAGGATAAATCAGCTGTTGATGATATAAAATCTGAATCTGATGAATATGAATCTATTTTCGCATATCCGTTAACACGGTGGAGTCGATTATTTATTGTAAGTGTATTATGTGCAAAATTATTATATCGGAAGACAGACCATCTTTGAGATTCTTGATTTCTGTCCCAAATTTTAACCCCTTTTGATTCAAGCGATTCATAATTTTGCATTCCAAAATCCATCGCCCATCTAACTCCGTTAGCCTCCATTACAAATGATCCAACATCCATATGTGAATGATTGCTGGAAGCTGTTCCACCTTTAAAACCCACAAAAATAGCTTTGGAATCAATCCATGAGGTACGCATAAGTGCAACAGGTGCTGTGCCTTGTCCTATCCAAATCAAATTCCCTGGTTTTATTATACTATCCGGATCAATATTGCTTCCCCATATTATTGCAGCAGGTAACAAACGGTTCTTAAAATTATTACTTTCATTTATCGACAATAATTTACGTTCATTCCACAATAACGATTTGTTATTCGATATTTCTGAAAACCAAAACATTGCCGGGGATAGAGCTTTTGAGTCTTCACAGTCGGCATAATTAAAGCTTGCACCTGACGAACCAACCATATTTTCATAATAATTTGCAGTATTTAAAAATCCTTGCAAATGAGTTAATCCAAAATCTGTTTTATATATCTTTTCAATTGCAGCCAGAAACATTACATTAAAACTTGTTCCATATTCCCAATATCCATATCCTTCGGCATAAGTACCATCAGGTCCATAATTCTTCATCGGCAAACGTAATGTTTCGACTGCTTGGTTAATTACTTGTTTAGATAGTTGCGGTACATCCTCATAAATTGCCAATGCTCCATAAACCATTCCTGCGTTACATACCTGATTCCAGTTATTGTCAGTTTTCAAAAAACCATTGTTTTCAATCTCAAAAGACGGCTCTATTCCTTTAAACAATATTGCATCCTTTATTGTCTTTCGGGAAGTTTCTGAAAGATTGTTATAAAGCCAATCATAACCAATAGATACAGCCATTGTCATTTCAGCCACATCCAAAAAATGTGATGGATTCCAATTTTCGAAATGTGAAACTGAAAGCAGTTCTTGCTCTGCCCTCTTTAAATATTTTTGCTCATTGGTAATCCTATGTGCATACGAAAGAAAAAATATCCGTCTTAAAGCCTCACGAGATACATTCAATAATCTCTTCCCAATTATGGTTCTTTCAAGACAAGGTAATAGTAATATTCTATCGCATTCAATCAGAATTTCATTTTGAATTTCATTCCATACCTTACTTTTTAAGAAATTCTCTTGTATTTTCTTTTCTTCTCCTTTAAGCAACAATATACGCGGATGAGGCAGAATAGTCTCGGATGTAGCATTAATTGAATAAACTACTGAAATTAGATCAACTAAAAAAACAAACAACAATATAATTCTTCTCATCATCTAACTCTGTAAGTCCTTATTTTTACTTTTAAAATCGGATGGTGAAATGCTATAATGTTTTTTGAAACACACGCTAAAATATTTTGCATCATTAAATCCAGATTGATATGCTATTTCAGAAATTGTGTAATGCGTATTTTCCAATAATTGTACACTCCGTTTAAGGCGCATATTCAAGATAAATTCCTTTATACTCATATCCGTTATTTCGTTTATTTTTTGGTAAAGCAATGTTCTTCCAATTCCCATATCCGATACAAATGATTCAACATTATAATCAGAATTATCAATATTTTTCTCAACTAAATCAATCGCCTTTTTCAATAAATTCTCATCAACAGTAGAATAGGTTATCTGAGATGGTTCCGAAGTGAATTTTTTACTGAAATATTTTTTTAATGATTCTCTGGATTTGATCAGGTTATTGGCTTGTTCAATCAGAAAGTTGATGTCAAAAGGTTTTTCTACAAAAACATCAGCACCATCTTTTAATCCCTTAACTTTATTTGTTTCAGTCCCTAAAGCTGACATCATGATAATGGGAGTGTGGCTTATTTTAATATCAGATTTCAGAGCCTTGCATACTTCAAAACCATCCATATGAGGCATCATCAGATCAGTTATTACTAAATGTGGATTCACCTTCCTAACTAATGCAAGTCCTGCTTCCCCATTATCAGCAACATAAACATTGAAGTGCTTCGATAATTCTTTTTCTATATAATTTCTCAAATCTGTATTGTCCTCCATTATTACTAAATCATATAATTTTCTACGACCTTTATATAGTTCCTCAACGTTTTCCTGTATAATTCCTAAGGTATTCAATTCAGAAACTGTATAACTACTGGAAAATTGATTTTCAATGTTTTCGTTTTCGTTGATTGTAGCAAATGGAATAATCACTCTAAATATTACACTTTTATCCTTAGATTCTAGTAATATAGCACCATTAAGTACATTAACTAACTGTTTCACTATCGAAAGCCCAAGCCCCGTACTATTTTCTACATCTGTGATATTGTCTGATAAGCGTGAAAATGATTTGAAAAGTTTATGTTTCTGATTATCATCAATTTCGACACCGGTATTAATTATTTCAATTAATACATATTCATATGTTCCTTGTTTACCAATGACTTTTAAAGTCCTTATCTGCTCTTCATCTGCTTTGTTAATATTTAAGTATACAGATTCTCCTTTAGGTGAATATTTAATCGCATTTGAAATCAGATTAAACAAAATCTTTTCCAAAATATCTCGGTCAAAAGAAAGAAATAGTTTATCCTTGTATGATGAGAGATTGAATTCAATATTTTTTTTCTCTGCATAGGGCTCAAACAAACTAAATATTTCAGAAACATATTTAAATAAATCTCCATTTTCTGGTTTCACAATCATTTTATCATTTTCTATTTCCCGAAATAAAAGCAATTGATTAATCATACGTTGAATTTTTTCAACGTTCCTTTCCATTAATTGAATATATTCGGATACAGTCTCTTTTGAAGCCTGAAAATCTTTCAATTTTTTCAACAAATTGACAACTAGCATTAGTGGAGTTTTCAAGTCATGAGAAATGTTTGTAAAGAAATCGACTCTTAATTGAATAAGTTTCTTCATCTCATGTTCTTTCAATTTTTCAAGCTGTAACTTTTGATTGAATACCTTTTTATTTTCATAAAATTTCAGGGTGATTCGAATAATTGAAAATACAAGTATAATATAAAATAAGTAAGCCCAAATTGAAAACCAGAAAGGAGGTGTAATTTTAAATTGCAATCGGGCTATATAATCACCCCAAATGCCATCACTGTTTGCTGCCTTAACTTCAAGTTTATAAGATCCGGATGAAAGGTTAAAGAACTGAATATATTGTTGTCCCGAAGGTAAAATTTGCCATTCTTTGGAAACACCGATTAATCTATAGGCAAACAGGTTTTTTGTAGAATTTAAGTAACTATTGGTTGAAAAGTTAATTCTAATATGAGATTGTTTGTAGGACAAAACAATCGGATCATCGTTCGAATTCTCACCATAATTTAAAACAGAAATATCTTTTGATAAAACTGAGCCATTTTCTGGCATTTCTTTGGTATTATTAATCCAAAAAGAGGTGAAAAATACAATTGGTTTAAACTTATTTTGCTGAATATCAAGAGGACTAAATAAAACAAAACCTTTAGTACCTCCAAAAACAACTTCTCCCTCTTGTGTATAAAAACCAGATTTGGGATAAAAAGAACCATACATATTTGAATCAAATATGTCTACTTTCTTAATTAACCGTCTTTTCTTGTAATAACAATATACACCATCATCGGTGGCTAACCAAATATTTTTCGTATGGGTATCTTCAACAATAGAGAAAACTGTTTTTGGAAGAAATCCTTCATTAGCACCGATATTAATATATTTCCCGTTTTTATTTAATATATTTAAACCACCACCCATTGTACCAACCCAAATTTCAGAACCAGATGTTTTAGTAAAACAAATAAGATTATTTGCTGAAAAAGGCATATTTGGGACATAAAACTGTGTTTCTATTTTTCTTGTAACAACATTCATTATAAAAATTCCACGATGTGAAAACATCCATAGTTTTTTGTTTTTATCCCTATATAGACATTCTATTCCGATATTATCAATAAGAGTACCATCTGTATTTATTAGCGCTATTTGACTGATATTTCGGCTCTTAAAATCTTTATAAAATAAATTTTCATCTGGGTTTGAAATCCAAATTCCCGAATTTTCTTCTAATGCAAAGTCATACACACTTAATTTTGGTGTATTGTAATTGGGATGATACAAGTTTATATCATGAAATCCACCTGTATTTATATTAAGTTCAACAATTCCTCCATTATAAGCTGCAATCTTAAGTTTTTCTTTTTTGTCATCAAAAGACATTCGTTTAATTAAATCATAATTTATCCCTTTATTATTTGAATGGGTATAATAAGAAAAAATATCATTTCTCCTATTCCAAAAATTTACTCCTCCACCTTCTGTTCCAATCCATAAATTGCCATTTTTGTCTTCCTGAAAACAACTGGCTATTGCATTGTTTAATTTCCCGTTAATTTGTGATTCATAAGTAACCTGGTTATCGTTAAAATTCTGATAAGCAAGCTTTCCTCCAAATGTTCCAATCCAAGTTCCTCCATCCGGATCAGGATAAATAGACCAAATAGAGTTATGAGGTAAACTATATATATCCTTAGGTTTTGACTGTATATATGTTGATTGGTCATTACGTGGGTCGATAAGTAACAGACCATTTTGTGTAGCAACCCACAATACGCCATACGCATCCACATACATGCATTTTAAATCATTAAGTGGTTCGTTTGTGACAGGGGTTTTATATTCTTTTTTTATCTTACCAAAACGATCTAATCTGTATAGCCCCGGATTTGTCAGTACAAAAAAATCTTCGTTATAACCAATCATTTGTCGCATTAACCTGATATTTAGCGTATTAAGTGTCGCAAATAATGCAGGTTTACTCAATTTCCTGTTTAATCGATAAATTTTTGATCCTTCGGCAAAATACACATTCCCATTTATTTGGCTTAATCCCGACAACCATTTTTTCGGATGAAAGTTGTATTTTTTTATCTCAGGATTTTGGGAGTAATAGAATGACTCAATTTGGTTGTTTCTTAATATCCAAATAAGTCCATCCTTTTCCTGAGCAATAAAATTAACATCACCTTCAAGAATTAAAGAAAATTGGAATGTATTATAATTAAATGAAAGAAGTCCCTTATCTGTAAGAACCAACAACTTTTTATTTTTATCGGTAAATACTTTTTTGTATTGCCAAGGGATTCGTGGAAACAAACGAGAGATGTAACTATCCATCTGGGTAAATGAATTTCCGTCATACATAAATAATGCATCGCGCCCATTATACCATATTCTACCAACACTATCTTTTGTTATTTCCATTATACCATGATAATAGTTTACGGCAGGAATGGTATGAAAACGATATTTGGAAATATCAATAGCTTTGGTTTGAGAAAGTAGTATTATTAAAAATATAATTATTGTAATATGTTTTTTCATTTTATTAGATTCTTTTATCCAGATATTGTATTTTTGAGATGCTATTTAAAACCAAAAATACAACTTATTTTCTGCTAGACTACACCTACTTGCTTATATAAGCAAGTAGGTTTTTTACTATTTATATTTTCTAGAAATGTAACTGAATAAATAACAATAGTTTGAAATCAATTAAATCAAATTAACATCTATAGAATTGTTTAGTAACTGCAATTTTTTTATAAACTATTAAGGAAAAAATCATATAGTATCGTAACTTATAAAACGAATCAAAGCTTTCAACTATATTAACACAATTAATTGTGATCTGATAAATTTGCTTACATTCACGATGAAATAATTTAATTTACTATTATCTTTTCAGTCTTACAGATAACTCCATCATTTATATTTAACAAAAATATTCCACTCTTGATGAAGGTATAATGTATATTGTCTGTACTTACTATTGAACGATATATATTTCTCCCATAAATATCATAAACTGAAAATATCGAATTTAGAGTAAGGTCTGATACTGTCAATTGTTTATTGCGAACCAAAAATGACAATTTCTCATTTTTGGTGGCTTGCACTCCAGCAATGGTAGGGTCAAAAAATTCGATATCATCTATAAAAACCTCTAAACCGGGAGTAATTGAAGAAGAATATGACCCACCTTGAAAAACGTTCAATTGTATACGTTCACAATGAATATCGACCGTAAACTTAAATGAAACAGTATTCCAATCGTCCCAGTAAACTCCTGATTCTTTAGTAGAAGACCAAGCAATACTGCTTTGTTGCACAATATTACCTTGTAGAATAATTTTTGATGTAAGATTTGCTCCCAACGTATTTCCTTTTACAAAGTATTTAAATCTTAATCCTCTATATTGCTGGTTAACAGTCAGATCTATTTTATTTTCATCAGGCAAGTTAATAAGTGAAGAAGTTGCACTGTCAAAATACTTATACAGATTAAGCCAAATCATCCCTGATTTATTTACGTCATATACTCTTAACACATTGTTCGAGCTGTTTTTTGCTGTTTTCCAAGGATTTACTACAACTTGAATATTCGACGAAGCTGGCTCTTCTGTAAAACGATTGATACACATAAAATCTGTATTTGACAAATTTACTATTTTAGTTTGTGAGTATAGCGGTAAGTATATAGTACTAATGACAATAGTAATAAATATTTGATTTTTCAAGATTATACACATTTAAATTATATTCAATTACTACTGTTTATCACATTGTAAAAGTTTACTTTTCATTCAAAAAATCTGAAAGACAAACGAATACTCCAGCTGTCCATCCCATCATTGAAGGCATTTCATATTCATTTGTAACATCTGTATTCCCTTTTCTTACATTATATTTTTCCCATAAATGCCCCGTGGTTTTATAAGTATTTGCTACCATTGTAACATACTTTTTTGCAATCCTATTCGCATCACTTTTATAATTATAGTTGTTTAGTCCTATAACAGCTAAATATTGTAAAGGCGGCCAACTATTGGGAAAAGACCATTGGTATTGATAATGATAATCTTTATCTTCACATGCTGAAAGCCCATGTTCAAATTCTATTTTCTGTAATGATTTTACAAGGAATTTAGCATCGTCTTCACTAACAACTTTAGCATACATTAAACTAAATATTGCCGCAGAAATAACAGTCGATTGTTTATTATTTACATAGTCATAGTCATAATAGAGATTATCAGTTTTGTTGTAACAATAATTTTTCAATAGCTTTTTTCGATGAGCTGCTTTTTCTAGCCATATTTCAGATGAATCCTTTACACCTAACTCTTGAGTAAAATATGCAAAATTTATTTCATATAAATACAAATTCGAGTTTAAATCAATAGGACAAAAACTTTCACAACGACTTTCAAATCGGGGATTAAAATCCCAGCCTGACTCGCATTCAGCTACCAGATGTCTTCCCAAAACGGTCAACTGATCTTTGTTTAATCCTTTTTTTGTAAAATCTGTTCCAAGCCGTTTACTTCCTGTGACAATAAATTCTTTAATCAATTTATTGTCAGCACTACTCGAATAATGATTTAATCCAACAGGACTAATTCGTTGAGTCATCCAAAAAAAATATTCCTTAAGTAAAGTTCCATAAGCCTTCTTAAGCCATACTTTGTCACTGGTTTTTTTATAGATGCTGGCAACCATCATGCTCAAATAAGGTGGCTGCGATCTGTTCGTATAGTAAGTCCGATTCCCATTTGGCATTTTACCGTATTTTTCTACTAAATACAACATATTGTTCACATTGTTTTTAGCTAAATCAATACGTCCATCATGAATCATACCTTCATTTGTAAAGTAGGTATCCCAGTAATACATTTCTTGAAAAGTATTGTTGATGCATGGCACTGTATATGGGAAAGGCAATCCGATAAGAGTTCCTGAATCCGTTTTGTTGAATCTCACTGTTTTATTCCAGGAATCGTGAATAGATTCCCTAACCTGCTTAACTGAAGCTGTTTCAGATTTTATTGAACATGCATACAGCGCATTAACAAGACATAAACTAATCAATATCCTTACTTTCATTTTGTGTATATTTTATCTGTTAAACAATTTAGCTTTACTAATATTCTATGGACGTTTGTTTTTCCACAATTTCAAATCATCCCAATAAATATTTAGAGGACGCCCTAACGAATTAAGATATGAAAGTATTTGCTTGGATGTATAAAGCTTCATGGGATTATAACCGGTAAGTCCGTCGGGGGCAGTGTCCTTTGTTCCATGAGTAAAACCTGTAACATCACAAATGATTTGCTTTGTGCCTCCATCAGGTGTAATTGCCATATAGAATCTTCCAGTATCTTTATTGCCTTCCCTAAAATAATACTCTATCGTACTCCAATTACCAATGGATATTGCGATATTCTTATTGACGACATTCCATATGTCAATAAAGCCGGAATCTTCAGCAGTTATAGCAAAATATAAATTTTTCCCATATCCGGAGTCTTTGTGTATATTGACTGATATACGAAATCCATTAGGTTTGTTTCCCCACCATTCATTATTCCAAAACTCACCTAGTGTGAGCCAACCTATTGAATCTTGATAGATCTTTAATGCGTTGAAATCAGTTGAAAAATATGTTCTCACCGATTGGTAAAACTCCTTATAGCCAGGTTGTATACTATAGAGTTCAAGTTGAATCCTTCCTTTTTCTTGTGCATCAGTTGTTAACCAGTAATTTTTAAGACAGAAATTTAAAACATTGTTGTTTGCGTTCACAGGGTCCGCAACAATTCGGGCATAGCGTTTTGTAGAATCTCCACCAGAATAATTAATGTAGATTGACTTTATTTCGTTTGACTGTAAATTATCCCAACTACTTGTAGGAAGATCCGGATCTGAACCAATAATATCTTTATCCGTAGAAGTACCGTATGAAACAATTTTAGTGTTACCCTCAAAACCGGATTGAAATACCAATGTCTCTGGTATTATATCTGCATTTGAATTTTCAAAGTTGGCAACCATTAAAGACTGTGCAAATACACTTTGAAAAAAGAGGGGACATGCTAATATTAAGTAATATAAGATTTTTTTCATCTGTATTCATTAATTAGTATCATATCGAAATTCATCTATTAATCGTCTTCAATTTAAAATCATCCCAATAAATATTTATGGGTTTTCCTATCGATTTCATATACGACAGTATTTGCTTAGATGTGTAAAGTTTCATTGGATTATAACCCGTAAGTCCATCGGGCGCAGGGTCTTTTGTTGCATAAGTGAAATTATGGATGTCAAAAATAATTTGCTTCGGAGCACCATCTGCCGTTATTGCCATATAGAACCTTCCGGTAGTCTTATTACCTTCTTTAAAGTAATAATCAATCGTAAACCATTTGTCAACCGGTATAGCTATATCTCTATTTACCTTTTCCCAGATATTTACGAAACCGGAGTCTTGTGCTGCTATTGAAAAAAAGAAATTTTTTCCAATTCCATTATCTTTGTGTACATTTAGTGAGATTCTAAATCCATTTGGTTTATTCCCCCACCACTCATTATTCCAAAACTCAGCCAGTGTCAGCCAGCCTATGGAATCTGGGTAGTTTTTGAGCGAATTAAAGTCTGGCGAAATATATAGCTTTATAGACTGAGAAAACTCTTTATAACCACCATTTTTGATGTCATAAAACTCAATCTGAACCCTTCCCTTTTCTTGATTGTCAGTCGTCATCCAATAATCCTTCAGGCAGTAATTCAATACGTGATTACCAGGATTTACAGGGTCTTCTACTATTCTAGCATATCTTTTGGTTGTATCACCACCTGAATAATTTATATACACAGTGCTGATGTCATTTACTTTCAGATTATTCCAATTACTATTTTCCAAATTAGTATCATATCCTACGATGTCATCATCCGATATGCCACGAGGTGACATATGGGTAAAACCTTCGAATCCTGATTGAAATACCAAAACAGTATCCAAATTTGAAGTTGTAATATTACTTATATAAGGTACACGTGCAGTGTCAATGCAAGCAGTGTAAAATATAATGCTACAAATAGCAGTTCCCCAAAATAAGAGTTGATTAATTTTTATTTTCATGGTTGTTGTTGTAATAAGAACTTTATAAATACGTTTTCTAGTTAAGCAAGTAATCTCTTGTTTGGTTTACATTGTCAACCAATCTATTTCTAAATATAAGTTTTTGAGAGACATGAACAATTGTATCTGAAGTTTCACTTTTATATTTATAATTAAGCTGAAAATCTCTTGTCTTTTTGCTATAAACATTATCCCCATCGGAAATAATCAAAGGCTTATCAGACAATGATTCATAAACAACAGCATCGTTTTGAACATTCAAATTAAAGGTAAATCCATTTAATATAGAATTAACAGCAGGAGTTACAAGTACTTTGTATGGGCCAATGGTTGATAATCTCCATGCGCTATTATCAGACTCATTTGGATATATTTCGCTGTATGTTTTGCTTTCAATTATCAATCCGTTTATTTCTTTCTTTATGGTGGTTTGATATAAATAAAATCCATCTACACCACTCATATATTTTACCGAAACAAACACACTATCAAGATTTCCTATCACGTCCAAAGACGTTCCGGTGATTTTTACAGGTAGCACGTAAGTACCTAACAATGACGTAGGGTTGTTTAGAAACTTTACAGAATCAAGTTTTACTGTGAAATATCCTAAAAAACTTCCGGAGGGAATTGTAGCAGTTATTGTACTTCCTAATTCGATTGAATTATAAAGACTGTCGGGCATTAATATTTTCCCCGAAGCAAGTGGTGCTGTTTTCCATATAATCATATTAACAGTTTCATTTTTATTATTCTCTGTAACTCCCGACATAGCAGCACCAATCTTAAAATGCAACCCTTCTCCAACAATCACAGTCCTGTTGTAATTTGTAAAAGAAGCAAAATACGCTTTACGTGTCATAATTGGATTCAAATAACTATCATCATATTTACACGCGTAAAAAAATGGTAAAAATGCAATTAGCATTAATATATTTCGAGTTTTCATACTAAATTTGTTTTTAAAAATTATCACCAACCTACATTATTGATTAAGTATTTCGATTTAAGCATTTCACCGTATGGCAAAGGCATATACGGTGATTTATATTGTCTTATCTCAAGTGGATTTGTTGTATAAATACCATGTACAGGTGTATTTATCAACCCCATATCCGACAAGCCAGTACTCCATCTTCTTAAATCCCAAAAACGATGATCTTCAAAAGACAATTCAATTCGGCGTTCGTTTTTTATAATTTGCAGAAAGGTGTTTTTATCCATAACAGTTTTCAGGTATTTATCTGCTGTTGCATTACCAAGTGCACGATTTCTGATTAAAATCAGGACATCTCTTGCGGAATAAGTGTATGTTCTATCATCTGGACTTCCAGTGGCATTAAGTACCGCTTCGGCAAAGTTTAAATATAGCTCAGGACGCCCTAAAAGGATTGGTGCAATAGTTGTGGTTACCACTGATCCAGAACTCAGACTCACACTTCCATCAAGCAATTTCTGCAAATAATAACCTGTTCGGGTAGCATTTGTTGAACTTCCATAGGCATCTAACCCCCCCATGCTCGTATCAATTGTTATGCCGGCATAAGTCTCGCCACTATGTACAATGAATAATTCTAAACGAGAATCTCTGTTTTTAAAGGCATTAGATGGATCATACGGGAAACTCGCCGATGTAGCTGTTATTGGATAACCATCTCGCATAAGAAAAGCATCAACAAAATCTTGAGAAGGATTAATTGTACCTTTTCCGGATGATGCGCGTGGTGGAAAGTTTTCACTTTCATATGTTGTTACATTTTGGCTTATTGGCCCCCTGAAAAAAATGTCCGGATTGTTGTAAAAACCATCATTCAGTTTACTTTTACTATAATAATTTATGAACGACTGTAAATTCAGCAAGCTGCCCGAAGCTGTAATTGCGTCAAGAGCAGCTTTCGCCGATTCTTTCCATTTCACTACGTCGTTATCTGGATTATATGCCGGGCTTGCAGCATATAATAATGTTCTTGTTTTCAAAGCATGAGCTGCAATACCAGATGCATGACCTGATTGTGTGACAACGCCCTCCGACAAAAGACCTGTTGATTTGTTGTAATTGACAGGCAAATACTTTATTGCGCTGTCACAATCAGCAGTTATACGTTCAACGCACTCAGCATAGGTATTACGAGGTCGATCTAATTGCATCGTTACATCTAAGTATGAAGTCGTAATCGGGAATCCATATGTTTTTCCATCAGCAGCAACACCACCGTATTTTTGCAAAAGGTCAAATTCAAACCATGCACGCATAAAATATGCCTCGCCCATTGTAAAATAAAACCACTGCAAATTTACTATTGGATCAACATCAAATCTGACAGGTGTTGGAATCGCTTTTGACGTATCTAAAACCATTTTCTCCAAAAAGTAATTAACATAATTAATTCCTTTATAATCAGTGGTCCAATTCTCCCCAAATGGATTATATGTGTATGAAACCCCACCACGTGCAGCTTTTGAAGATAAGGAATTTTCTGTGTTATTTACCGCATTATCCGTAGCAGCCTCATAAGTAAAATTAACACGAGTTGGTAATAATGTATATGTTGTGTATAATACTCCCAAAAAATTATTTCTTGAAGTGTTAACAGTCTCATCACTTTTGTAATTGTCCAGATTGGGAGTCATAAAATCCTGACAAGAAACAACTAATAAGACAACCGAATAAAAAAGAATATATTTTATTGTTTTCATATTGATAGCTTTTAGAATATTATTGAAATTCCCATTGAATATGTTGAAAATAATGGGAAGTCATTTATCCCTGCGTTAATTGATTCAGGATCAGAATCTTTTACTCTTGATATAGTATAGAGATTGCTTCCGTACAGCGTTAGCTTTAAATCTTTCATATGGAGTGACTTTGTTATATTTTTTGGAAATGAATATGATAAAGCCAGGTCCTTGATTTTCAAAAAACTGCCATTGACAATCCAATAATCGGATGTTTGAAAATCATTTGTACCTGCACTTGTTGTTAGGAGTGGATGAGGATTGCCATTCGGTAAACCATTTACCAAGACATTTGAATATTTGCGTGTTGAATAAATCTGATAGTAAGAATTATTCAACTGGTAATTATATTTACTATACCCAAGCAACATGACATAAATATTAAAGCCTTTATATCCAATATTTAGATCTCCTCCATACATCAAATCTGGAGATGAATTTCCTACAGCCTGCATATCATATTTATCGATTGTACCATCACCATTTATATCGGCATATTTCAAATTACCAACTTTGAGAGATTTAGAATCAACAAATGATGGTTGAGGCAATGAACTGGAACCAGCCTGCAGTTGATCTATTTCGGTTTGTGAGTAATACCCCGCAAAACGATAACCCCATATTGCATTCATTGCAGTTCCTACGTACGAAAAATTAGGATCTGTCGCTTCGTCCACTACTAATCTTTTTGTCTGGCTGTAGGTGAAATGTGTTCCCACCTTGATACTAAAGTCCTTAAATCTCTTTTCGTATCCAAATTCAGCTTCTACTCCATTCATTTTGTTCTTTTCGTAATTTACATATGGATTGAATGAGGTCAGTCCACTAATTCCACCAACAATGCCAAGAACTGTATTGGCACCTCTACTTAACAAACCAGATTGAACATAATCAAAATACGATAATTTCGCATATATTGATTTAAACAAGTTCATTTCCAAACTCAAGTCAATTTGCTGTTGAACAGGCCAATTTAATGTTAAGTTTTGAACGTTGTTCAATTGTGTTGTAACTGATGATGACGATGTGTTAAAATAATAATTAGGACCTGATATCCAAGTTTGTCTCCATAAATTTGCAGCAATATTTCCATCTCCCATTAAACCCCAAGAAGCGTTTAGTTTCAGATAATCTATTTCGGATATTTTTTTTATAAAATCTTCTTTTGACAACAACCAACCAGCACCTATAGCCGGAAATAATTTAAATTTATTATTCGTTGGATAGCTTTGAGAACCAACATAATTGACCACTCCCTCTAAGGTGTATTTGTTTAAAAATGAATAATTTGTTCGTAGCCCTAAATTTTGTCTTTTATAATCATACTTATCGCCGGCATTACTAGCATTCGAAATATAATAAACCAGATCAGTATTTATTGAATGAGCTCCAAATTTTCTATCATAAGACACCGTATTAGTAAACATCCAGCTATTAATATAATCATCATCCCCAAACGATTGGGTTGTGGCCAATTGTTCGGTCTGTATTGTATTTAATTTCACAGGATTGCCATTAACGTCAAATGAGTTTATACTGTAAATAGCGGGACGATTAATTTTTGTCAGATTTTGTTTATGATAAGTATCAAATGAATAAGTAGGTTTGATGGACAATCCTTCAATAAAATCATCCAGCTTAAATTCTAAACCCAAGTCACCACGAACCCGGAGATGGTTTTCTTGAACATAACCGCTTTTAGCCTGTGCAGCATAAGGATTATCCACGTAAGAGTTCGTTCCACCAAGGCTATCTCCATGAGCGAAAATAGGATATGCATTAGGATAACGGGACGATAATGTTGAAAAATTAAAACCAGAAGGATAAATTTTTGTGGATACATAAGATCCAATACTTGAATGTAACAATACCTTATCTGAAAATTGGGTATCGATATTTCCTTGTAAGTTAAATACATCGATTCCTGTTTTCTTATTCCCGTATTTTTCTAATCCCCCTTCATTTTGATAAGAACCATGTACGTAGTATTTAGTCTTATCGGTTCCACCTGTATATTCCGTAGAAACACGGGTAATATCCATAAATTTATTTAAAAACTCATCGTAATAATTTACATCAGGATATTGATATGGATTTGAATGATTCTTGAAACCTGATAATTGAGCTTGAGTATATTTGCCGGTTGTTATACCATCATTATAAATAGCTTCATTGTACTTAGTTGCAAAATCGTATGAATTCAAATATCCAGGCAGCCTTGTCGGTTGCTTTAGACCACGATGAATATTGAACTTCAATTCATTTTTAGCATTTTTACCTCTTTTGGTTGTTACCATAATAATACCATTACACATCCTGCCACCGTACAAAGCTTTTGATACAGGATCTTTAAGCACCTTGATATCTTCAATTTGTTCAGTATCATATTGTGATAATGACCGTTCGACTCCATCCACTAACACAATATATCCACCAATATTGCCACGAACTGAGATAGTAAAATTATCTGAACCGGGAGCTCCGCTATTTTGTCTCATAAATACCCCAGGCAATTGCCCAGCCAATGCTTCATTGACCATTATTGCGGGGTGTGTAGTTAAATTGTCACCTTTAACAACGCTCATATTTCCCACAAAATTACTATATTTCTGAGTTCTAAAAAGGACATTAACATCCTTATCAGCCTTATTGACAGTGTCCGTAGAATTGACAATTTGAGCTTTCAATGTAGTTGCACTTGTCATTATAAAGCATGCAATAAACAAGTATTTTATTTTAAATTTCATATAGAATTATATTCAAGATTATATAATCGTTTTTTTTACCAACCCGGATTCTGAACAAAGTTGTGCCCTAAATAAGTATCTGAATTTTTAATGTAAAACAGGTAAAAACGGTCACTCCATTTTAAATTCAGACTACTTGATAAAGGAGTCACAGTATAAATAAATTTACCGGCTGCAGTTTTTTCAATGTACATGCCATACATTGTAAGAACATTTGGATCAAGCATTATCCGCCATCTTCGCAAATCGTAAAATCGTTTTTCTTCAAATGCAGTTTCAATGCGTGATTCATTTCTTACTTTTTGTTCAAACTCTTCAACAGTTCCCAAATGTAACCATGCATTAGGACTGGCATTATCATAATCGGGCATATTAGCACGTTCTCTTACTTTATTTAATGTATTAACGGCTGACAATGAAAAACCAGGCAGTTTATCTTGTGGAGGAGTTGCATTTGCTCCCCAAGCTCTATTTGCAGCCTCGGCATAATATAAATAGACATCAGCTAACCGGACGTAATTCCACATAACATTCGTTTTAGCACCAGTGGTTATGAATGCATTAGAAAATAATTTCCAGTTGTAATAACCTGTTTGGGTATATCCGTTTACTACTGAACCATTTGAGGTAAGCAATTCTTTCGCTTGGACATTATCAAAGGATTTGTTCCATATTTGTACTGTCCTTCCTGTTGCAGACACCTGGGGTGTAACAGCACCATTATACAACAGCGTTTGATAAAAACGAGGATCACGTCCGGTATGTTGAGTTCCATCTCCGTTGTATGGATTATGTTTATATTCATCTGTTTTTGGGTCAATTGATTCCCCGTTACTCCAAGGATAGCATTGAGCTAAGTTTTCTGTAACAGATTCGGCTCCAAACTGTCCACTTCCAAACTCAGTTGACTTTATAGCGCAATAATAAGGTGCAAACCAAAAGGGTGTATTGTTAAATGATCTCCCGAACAATACCTCTTTGAGAGTTTCACCATCACAATCAACAAATAACTTTTTGAAATTATCAAGAGGTACTAATTTGTAGTATCCCGAGCCTTCTGCTAATTGAATTGCCTGACCACATGCAATAGCTGCGTCCTCCCAGAGTGTTTGTTTATTATCTGGATTTGCAAAAGGACTTGCAGCCCAAATCAAAGCTTTTGCTTTATAAGCTATAGCTCCCATTTTTGATGGACGTCCCCATTCTGCATCAGGAATAACTAATGGAAGATGAGCGGCAGCACTGTCAAAATCCTTCGCAATCTTTTGAGCGGTTAGTACATAAGAATCTCTTGGTAAGTCTAAATCTTGCGCAGGATTTAAGGGTTCTGTGACATAGGGCATTCCTCCCCAACCTTGTAACAACATAAAGTAAAAATGCGCCCTTAGAAAATAGGCCATACCAAGGATCTTATCTTTTTGTACTTTGGTTACATTTTCTATCCTGTCTACATTCTTGATAGAAAGATTTGCTACACGAATTGCTTTCCATATAGTCTCCCATCTTAACTGAGAATCTTCACTCCAATAAGTTCCACGATTATCCCATGTATTACCATCCCGGTAGTAAACTAATGGAATCCACGAGTATTGAGGATTACAAAGGCAATTGTCAGTCATACGTTCCCGAAGTCCATACATTTGTTTTCCATGATACTTTCCGGAATAAGTTGAAACATTTGAATTTATTACATCGTTATCATCAAAATAACAATAGGGAGCCATAAGTTGATTAATAAATTGCTGACTTTTTGGATAGTCTGTAAACACTTCATTGTCTGAATATGCAATTGCATCGGGTGTTTGATTTAGAAAATCGACACATGAGCTAAAACCTAAAATTATAGCAGAAATGATAGAAAGATTTTTAACGAATATTTTCATTTTGATTATTTTTAAGGTTATAGACTGATTTGAATACCTAGGGTAATAAGTCGGGGTATTGGGTAAAAGCTGAAACCTAAATTATATCCATTTACTCCGGTAGATTCATTCTCCGGATCACCAAGAATATAGCCTGGTGCCCACGTTAATAAATTTGACCCTTGTAAAGAAACCTTGGCTGAGGAGATACCTAATTGCTTCATTTTTTCGCCTTTAATTGAGTAAGAAACTTCTAAAGATTTTAATCTGATATAAGATGCATCAATAACTCCCTTACTTCCTGGATTCCAACCACCCCAATTGGCATAGGCAGCATACCTATTTGAAGGTTTCCAAATATCATCCCGACCGATTACCTTTATGTAAAAATCGCCTGGATCGTTCGTAAACATGGGATTAGATGCTGTAGACCAGTTCCGTGAAACGGAAGACACCCCCTGAATAAGGAAATTCATCTCAAAATTTTTATATTCAAATCCTGAAGAAAACCCGTAGGTAATATCAGGTCGGTTTGTATTGTTCATCGCAATATTATCTTTAATATCAATTACCCCGTCTCCATTAAAATCGAGTAACTTATCAGATCCAATAGCAAGCAAACTTGTTTGATTCAAAGAGTAATTGGCCATTTCATCCAAATCCTGATAATAGCCGATATTTTTTTGAGTAAAGATTGTACCAATAGGTTTACCAGCCAATTTAGAATAATCGGGAGCTAGCGCTGCCTCATCATAATTTGTAATTCTGTTTTCATTAAAATTTAAATTACCTTTTATCCAATAATTGAAATCAGGATTCATTGAACCTAAATAAGAAGCTTCAATTTCAAATCCATGTCTTTTAGTAGAACCGATATTGAGGGCTTTAACTGATTGTCCAAAAATTGAAGATAAGGAGTTTCTATTCATCAATATACCATCTCTGTTTTCTGAAAAAAAATCTCCACTTAAAGTCAATGCATTATTAAAGAACCCAAAGTCAACACCTAAATTTGTTTTCTTTGCCCTTTCCCATCGTGCAGAAGTATTCGGTACAGCACCTTCATTTATAGTATATATTCCTTGACTAGTTCCGGGAGCTCCGATATTATAGGTTGATCCGTTTGTGAATTGAGAAATATAAAGGAAGTCATTTACCTGATCGTTTCCTGTTTCTCCATACGAATACCGCACTTTAAGATTACTGAATTCTTTTGGCATATTTTTTTTAAAGAAATCCTCTTTAATGATATTCCACCCTGCAGCTACTGAGGGAAAATAGCCAAACCGATTAGCCGGTGCAAATCGTTCTGATCCGGAAATACCTAAAGTGGCTTCCAACATATATTTGGATTTGTAATCATAAGTTCCACGCATACTCCATTTTTCTTCCCGGTCTGGGAAAAAAAATCCATTTTGACTAATGCGTCGTTCAAATAAAGCTAACCCTGTTACGTTATGCGATCCAAATTTTCTATTGTAATTTAATTGACCTCCATATACATAATTATATGATGGACTGGTTGTTAATGAACTATTTCGTGTTAGTGTTTGTTGATAAGGAGGTAAAACGTCTGAATATAAAGCTTGTGACTGATTTATATAACGATCCCATTTGTACGTATTCCCTACCAAACCAAACGTATAGAAATCACTATTATAAACGATATTTCCACCATTCCAATCAGAAGTATTATTATACGAGAAATTAGCCTTAAATGATAAACCGGGAGTTACTTTGTCTAAATTTTGATTTAAAGCAACATCAACTCCTAAACGATCTTGAATTGTTCGGGTAGTACCGCTGTAATTGTGTCTATACCAACCTGTCGTTGTTCCAGGAGAGTAAACATTCCCTGCAACGCGATCTGAGACAGTTGGATAATTAGAATCCGGAAAGTGTTCTACAAACCAGGATGGATATTCATAAGGAGTAATATATGGTGGTTGAGTATACATATCATTAAGTATCTTGGCACCATCACTTTGAGTTTGAACTCCTCCATAACTGCTGGTACCACTATACCCTCCACTTGAAACTGAAACTTTGGTAGTTTTCGAAATATCAAAATCAAAGTTCATTCGATAGTTGATACGTTTATACGAAAAATCAGCATCATACAACGGTTGATTAGTTTTAAGTAAATCGGTTTGCCCAAGGTAACTGAGTGTTATGAAGTACTTCACGAACTTAGTTCCACCTCTTGCCGCAACGGAAAAATGGGTGTCCCATGTTGACGGTTTTATGCCATGCGTCCATGCATCAACATTAGGATAAATGTAAGGGTCGTATATCGATGATGGATTTTGGTAATGGTTTAATATCTCTGATCCAAGAACCTTTCCATAATAGTTTTGTGTGCGAAACAACTGATCTCGGTCATATAAAGTTGTGTACGAATTTTCTTGTATGCCTTGATTTATTGATTGTTTGAGTATTTGCTGAAAACCGGCTGTAATTTCCATTTTTCCTTCTTGCCCTCTTTTTGTGGTAACCAGTATTACTCCATTACCACCCTTTACTCCATACACTGCGGTAGCCGATGCATCTTTCAGTACCGAAACACTTTCAATTTCGGATGGGTCTAAATTATTCAATGATCTTTCAATACCATCAACCAATACCAATGGTTGATTATCACCTGTAAATGAGGCTAATCCACGAATATATATTTTTGAATCATCCGCTCCGGGCATACCTGATTGTTGATCTGTAACCAACCCCGATATACGTCCTGCAAAAGTATTTGAGAGAGTCTGTACGCCTGCTCTCATAAGCTCCTTTCCTCTGGTTTGAGAAATAGCACCAATTACACTTTCCTTTTTTTGTTTGCCATAAGCAACTACAACAACCTCATCCAAATTACCAGAATCCTCTAGTAAATTAACCGTCAGAACTTTTGGTCCGTTAATTTTGATCATTTGGGTTGTATATCCAATATAACTAACAACCAACATAGCCTTAACACTTGTCTTTAATGAAAATTTACCATCAAGATCAGTAATTGTCCCTTCATTCTTTGATCCATCAACCCTCACACTTGCACCAATTAGAGGAATACCATTAATATCAGTCACAACTCCGGTTGTAAGTTGTTGCGAAAAGGCCGATACGGAAACGAACAATATCAGACATAATACAAGCCACCTTGTTTTCATTATGTTAGTAAGTTTATGAGATTTGCTTTTTGACATTTTTATTTTTCTTGTTAATTCCATACAAAATGATTTAATAAGTCAACATTCGTAAGAAGTGTTATTTACGATTTATTTTATTCTAATTTTTGTTCACTATGTAATTTTGATATTATAATCATACCTCAAAATAAATTGAATATCCATTACCTATAAATTTTAGGAAGACTCTCTGAGAAATACCACGTTTGCTAATTGAAAATTTAGCAAACTAATACTTTCTGAGTGATAGATTCTTTATCTGTAGTCACTTTGATAATATAAAAACCAAAATTCAAATTATTAAATATATAAGATGCGTTTTGAATGTCGTCATTCCTGAAAAGTACTTGACCTTTCAGATTGCAAACGACAATACTTCTTATATTTTCCATAGAAGAATTCAGAATATAAATGCTTTTATCTTTCCTGTAAATTTTAATATCAGAATAACTTATATTTTGCAATGCAGTTTGCCCTTGTGTAACAGAAAAAGTAACAATATTGGAGTACACAGGCAATAATGTTGTTGGAGAAACAGACTTAGCCACGACACCATAATATCCCGCTAAAGTAGGGACGAAACTAAATGTTCTCCCAAGAGCAAATTGTTTTACTCCATTCACAAACCATTCAATTGTCCCATCATTTGTTCCCGAAGAAGGTAATGTGCTTGCTGTAAAAACAATACTTTTATCAGTGCCAAACAGACCATTGGATATCGATAAAGTAGTAATATCTGATCCGGGAGCGCTACCGTTTGTCAAAACAATATTTCCCATATCAGGAACTACGTTATAATACACATAGTACTTAGTAGATTCTTTAACTGTTGTAATTTGTTGTATATTTTCCCCTTGTTTAACTTGCACTGAAGTCCAACTCGAAGGAACTTCACTCTTTAATGTAAGTGGGTAGTTAAATAGATTGTTCTTAAGAGTATCCGTAAGTGTTATGATCCTTGTGGTTGTTGAAGCATCATCAGCTATGGTTGCTGCACCTCGTTCTTTGATATATTGAACTGCTTCACCAAATGTAGCCACCCACAGAAGCCCTGCCTTTTGCTTATCGCCAATATATTGTAAATGAGGAGTAGTGATAGATTCAGAAGGCGGATTGTAGGTTGCCGGGTCATATTCATATATTGCATGCCACATTTCTATTAGCCATTGTTTCGACAACAAAGCATTGTCGACCCAGGTATTCATACTGGCAGCAGTTTCTGAATTGAGAACTCCTTGTACTTTTAGTGCATACATATCTGTTTCAGTAGGTAAAAGGGAGTTGTAGCCTCTGGTGCCGGATCTCATTGCTGAATAAGTTGATTTTGCCAATGAAAGATTATCACCTGTAAAAGTTACCCCATTATAAAGGGTAAAAGTAATAACGTTCTGAGTAGGGAACATAGCCAATAATTCGGATCTTGAAGTTGCGATTTCCGAAATGCTTGCTGTGGTAGTTGATGGTTCAGTGGTAGGATGGCTTTTTGAGTGGCTTCCGTATTCGAATCTACCTCTGGTTAAAAGTTGTTGATAATATTCTTTGTAAGAAGGAGCAGTGGAAGAAGAATAATTCATCCAATTAGATATAAGTACCGGTGTCGCTCTTAAATCATTGGCTATGAATTGCCTTTCGTAATATGCATCTGAATTCGGATATCCATCATCCATTGTAATTGATAAAATTGCTTTCCGATTATCTTTCACTGGACATATGGTAGTTGCATATACAGTAGAGTTAGAAATAGATGAGTTGGATTTTTTAATTGGAGTTTGTCCATCTACATTCCAGATAAATATTAATTGGGACAAACAAAATGTGAGTAAAAATAATCCCAAGTGAGTTTCGTGTAATTTTTTCATGATTTACTAGCAATTAAAAAAAGGTTATTCAAAAATAATATCATTACTTATATGAATTGTATCAAACAGAGCAAATATCATATTTTTGTAATAACAAAAGTATTTCAAATCCCCAAAACTAAGGTTGAATTATGTGCGGATATGGTTGGATTATGTGCATTTATACTAAAAAACTACAGAAAACTATCAAATTACAAATAATTAAAGAAATATAGACTTGAGCTATTCCATAGTTACATATCAAACAATTCACTCACACACTGAACATTGAATTAAATTATTCACTCCAGTTTAATGTAAACGTCTATTTTTTTTATTTATGGCACACTTTTTCGTTAAAGACGATAAATAGAGATTTTAAATATGAATTTAGTGTTATGAAACTATCAATATTGAAATCAGGATTTTATAAATATTCGGAAAAATATCAATCACCCGACTGATTCTAGCGCCCATTCATAATAAATTTAAAGACACAGATTCCTTGTTCACCATATACTTTCACAATATAAAGCCCGGCAGCAACAGTAGAACCCAATTCATTCAAACCGTCCCATTCAAGTACATCACCATCCACTCTAAATACAGCTACACATTTACCCTGTGCATTGTAAAAATTAGCAATACTCCCTTTGTCCTGTTCCTTAAAACCGTAAATTACAATTTTCCGACCAACCTGCTTAAAGTTTAAGTTGGTTGAATTGTTAGGTGCTAAATATGTTGAATTCCCGGCTAAATAACGATAGCAACCTGCATCGTTGGTAATTGTACGTACCTGTTGCTCCAAATCAATAGTTGGAGCATAGGTAGCTATACCTGCATTAATTGCAGTACTCGTAGATTTTAGATGAAAATCAAAACCGTGATAATCCACATAATCTGATGTGTAATTTGTTGAAACAACATTATGATCAACTGTTCCCACATTAGCATCAAGAGTCAGGCCTGGGCAAAGGTTATTTCTCACTAAATTACCGGATGACAATCTTCCATCTTTACATGCCGTTACCACAATATTTGGAACTACACCTGTGGGATTATACGCCACGGTGTTGTTCAAGATACTGCAGTTCACAGCACCGAAAAACGAGATGCCTTGCAAATCATGAACGACTACCAAATTGTTTTCCACTACACAATTTGTATAAAGCCCATCAAAACCAGCAATGCCATGACATAAATCAGCAATGAATGGACGGGATGTTGTTGCAGCAATAAGTATATTACCTCGGATTATAACATTTGTCATATCATCACCTGTATATAGCTGTATCAAATCGGGATGATTGCCATTGGTCAAATAACAATCTTTCACTACATTGTACTCTAGCGTTGTATTATTACCCGGCCTCAAACCATCACCGCAAAAGTTCTCAATGGTACAGTATTTCACTGTATTATATTCATTTTCTTGAGGATAGACTCCGAAATTCACGTTCTTTATATGACAATTTGTAATTGTGTTATGTGACCCCCTTATATATATGCCGTTCCATGCTTTATAATTCCAGTCATCCGCAGTCCATCCTGATGAATCCTCAATCGAATAAATATAGCAGTTGCTTATTGTAATATAAGAAGCTGCGTTTATTATCCTTACTAATGAATTGCCGTATAAAGGAAATACCGGATGTGTCAGAATAGGCACGGCAGGAGGAGCAGTCGATCTATAAACTTCTATGTTGTCAAGGACCCAATGCGAAGCGGTACTGCCAAAATCCACCCGGTCAAGCACTGGCAAGTCACTGCCATATCTGGTTATTATAACATCAGATGTATGACTTCCCATGACTGTAGGAAATCCGTGATTACCACTCATCAAATAAATAACATCACCATCGGCAAAAGTCTTGCCAGCTATAAATACTGCTTGTAATGTACTCCATGGAAGCGTTAATGTCCCCGGATTATTCATGCTCCCACCGGATGGGTTACAATAATAACTTGTACTACAAATATTGTTGGTGACTATTGAAAAGAATAAAACAGAAAGAAGAAAGTTTTTCATATGTAAAAGCGTTTTAAGGGATATCACACAGCTCAGTTTTAATTTTATTGTTTTTTTATCAATAACTGGTTTTCAAATTCACCATTATCATATTCTACATGAACAATATAAATTCCGGCCTTCAAAAAGTCACATTTAATACTGTAATCATTTTTTAAATTGATGACAACATGCCCATTCATGTCAAAAATCTCTACTAATCGAACTTTTTGTTGTAAGAACTGAATTTCAAATGTGTTTTTTACAGGATTAGGGTAAATTTTAAAAGTCTCAGCAGTAGGTTGAATTATTGAAGTCAACATCTTTACTTTCTGGTACCGAGTAAGTGCTTCAATAAAATAATAATCACCATAAATAATTGGAACATCAATTTCTGTATTGGCAGGAATATTTCCAGTACTGTGTTTCAAAATAAAACCATTATTCATATCATTATTAGACATATAATCGGGAGTTGACAAACTCTGTAAGATATTTGTTGCCTGATTGAAATATTCCTTCGAATTCTCTTTGTCTAACAATGACAATTCTAATAATGCTGAAGCACAAATAGCAGCCGCAGAGGCATCACGTGGTTCAGCAGGAATGTTCGGAGCTAAATAATCCCAGTAAGGAATGTAATCAGATGGAAGATGTGTTTTTATCCATTGGGCAATATTTCTTGCCAAAGTGAGATATTTGACTTTCCCAGTTTCTCGGTAGCAGATTATAAATCCGTAAAGCTCCCAAGCTTGCCCTCTGGCCCAATCCGAATCGTCAGCTGACCCTTGATGAGTCAGTCTGTTAATCACTTTTCCTGTCGTCGGATTAAAATCTACAAGATGGTATGACGTAAAATCAGGTTTTATAAATTCAGTTAAGACCCGACTGGCATGACTATCGGCAATTTTATAATAGCTGCTATCGCCTGTTACTTTCGTCGCCCAAAATAATAATTCCAGATTCATCATATTATCAATAATGACAGGAAAGCTCCATGTTCCAAAATCCCACGACCGTGTACAGCCAACTACAGGATTATATCTTGTCTTCAACGAATTGGCTGAATTTATTAAAATACTCTTATATGTTTGATTGGAGGTATATTTATATCCATTTCCATAACTACAATACATGATAAATCCAACATCGTGAGTTTTCTTATTATATTGTTGGGAGGATAAATTAGTTGTAAAATTAATAGCTTTTGTTTTAATTGTTGAGTCATTGAAATAGTCACCTAAATACCATAATACACCCGGGAAGAAGCCACTGGTCCAATCTGAATCACTTACATAATTGATTGATGATAAGCTTGCAGAACGAGGGTAAGATGTGTAAGATGTTGATTTGCTTAATAGGAAATTTATTTGAGACTTGCATATAACCAGAACTGAATCGGAATTAAACCCTTTTGCAGAAGTACTTAATACAAGTAGAAAAAGTAAAAATGAAGATGTAATTATTTTTTTCATTTATTGATATTCATCATAAAAATTAGCACTCGATTGATTCGAATCAACATACTCTAAATCATTTTTTTTGATTCTATCGAGGTTATTGTTTAAAAATCGATTGACTTTTTCAACAATATATTGACTGATGCAAAAGTATATCTCATTTTTAAGATACAGGTCGGATTTTGTCCATGAATGGTTGAATAACGTACTAACTCAGTATATATGAAAAATAAATAATTTATAAAAATTAGTTTTCCAGAGGTTTTAAACAAATAGTTGAATCTTCTGTCAACTGATTTGAAGTGTTAGACATAAAATCCAAAAGCAAGCATATTTGTTGAATTGGCATCTACACTTTGAGAAAAACCTAAGGGTTTCGGATTCATCCATCCTAATTTATGTTATTTGTTTTTACCGGAGGGGTGGAATATTCTGCTTCGGAACACCCACTGTTTTTTTTCATAATATGAGAAAGAATGTTTAAAAAATGAGGTCGTTTGAAGACTATATCCAACACTTCCAATAGGCTTGAATGTTCCGCGATAGGCTTGTGGTTACCCTTTTTAAATATATTAAAAGTCATTTCATTTAATTTATACGACATTTAATTATTCCGATTTCAGAACTCCAATTCACTGTGATTGAACCTTCACACTAATCTTAAATCCTAACTGGAAGTAAACCTCAAACTTCAAACCCCAAACCCCAAACTCTTCTCTACCTACTACTTTCTACCTACTAAAAAGCCTTCCCTGCCTGGTATCCCTTTCTTTCAGCCTTTTCTCAATTTTAGCAGTAAACTCAAAGTTTTTTAGTCCCCATTCAGGAGCTATAAGCAGTTCCTTGGGTGACTGTGATACAAACCGTTCAATGGCCATCGCAGGATTCAACCGTTCCAGGAAATCAATCGCCAGGTCGATATACTCATTGGCAGTGTAAAGCTTGAACCATTCGTGATGTTCAGCATACTGTATAGCCATTTTTGTACCCCGTACCAGTTGCAGTTGGTGAATCTTCAGGGAAGTGACAGGCAGTTGCGATAAAATGTCAGCATGGGATAGAATCATCTCACGGTCTTCGTGGGGTAATCCCAGAATGATGTGGGCACCTACGCGGATACCCCGTGCGGCGGTATCCCGGATTGCTTTTTCGGCACAGGCGTAATCATGACCCCGGTTTATAAACTTCAAGGTATCATCGTTGGTGGATTCAATGCCATATTCAATCATGACGTAGTAATCCTTTGCAAGTGTGGCAAAATAATCCAGTAATTCATCATTCACACAATCCGGACGAGTACCTATTACAAGACCCACTACATTCGGGTAGGAGAGGGCTTCCTCGTAAAGGGCTTTCAGGTTATCCAGTGAATCGTAAGTGTTGGTATACGACTGAAAATAGGCCAGGTAGAGCTGCGCTTTGTATTTGTGATGGAAAAATGTAATCCCTTCTTCTACCTGTTCGCTCACGCTTTTACTCGACTGGCAGTATTCAGGACTGAAAGTTTGATTGTTACAGTATGTACAGCCTCCGGTTCCCTTGCTTCCATCCCTATTTGGACAGGTAAAGCCGGCATTGATGGAAATCTTTTGTACCCGTTCGGAAAATTCGGACTTCAGTACTGTATTATAGTTCAGGTAACGATTTATCATGATTGTCTTTTGTTGTGCAAAGATAGTTATTCCCTTTCAGGCAAACAAAAACCGTCCGGTAACTCATTGCCGGACGGTTTTCTATGATACTGGATCAAGGTGCTATTTCAGGTTATA
>Ga0302271_10000451_pt1 | contig 40245 bp, 26 predicted proteins | sample III_Bog_N1_1_FD_198767 | JGI IMG/M metagenome (GOLD analysis project Ga0302271, IMG submission 198767) | Peat permafrost microbial communities from Stordalen Mire near Abisko, Sweden - III_Bog_N1_1 | ecosystem: Environmental > Terrestrial > Soil > Wetlands > Peat | place: Sweden: Abisko...
GATAATTTAATTGTTTTTTTTCCCCCCCCCCCCTTTAAAATCTTGTTTATATCCCCTCCCCCCATACTTGTCTCATTGCTTTGGCTTAACTCTGCTTGTATGGATAGCCATAGGATCAAAGTATTTTACTATTTTTAGTATTTATTTAAACTGATTACTCAAACAAATATCAGTTTATTCTACAATAGTTGATCCAATATGAATCATGAAGGTTAAAACTTACTGAAACTTGCCAACTATTATTGTCTATTAATTGCATCCAAATTCTAACATCTTAGCTGTTTCTTAAGTTCTGTAGGTTTGTACGGTGATTAAAACACTATTTTCGGTGATTTTTGCTCTTATGAAGAATTAGGAACATTCATAGCATCTATCTTCATAATTGCTGGCAATTTCCTCGATAACTCTTGTCTGAGCTACGGATGGGAAAAAGTATTATTATTGATAATATAACGTTTGCTGCTTTGATGCTATGTGCCATAAGAAACCAAATACTTTTATTCTTTATTTTGCAATGTTTCTTCATTGATATCATCAACTGTTGCAGTTGATTATGTACAATTATTAGATTTCGAGCTATTAAACATATTTGAAGATCTTGAAATGTCAAATGGAGACGATCTAGTTAATTTCGAAGAAGATCTACTCAAAGACAAAGGCTACAATAGCTTAACATTAAGCATCTTTGGAGAAGAATATAGACTACTGCTGTTACAATTACTTGTATTATTTGTATTAGTATTGTTGATTATTGGACTATCTTGCATTTTGGTACGCCTATTGTCTTGTGTAATTACGATAGACTTATCGGAGCACTGAGAAAGTTATGAATGCAAATGAGAATTTCTGAGCAGAATTGCTTCACTGGAGGAATCCTTGCTGATATCGCTGACACCTCCACTGGAGGGATTATTCATGCGACAGCCACCAAGCAATCCCCTCAAGGTGGCTGCTCCAGTCTTGAGAATTTCATCTTTTTTAGCATATAAACTAGGAGGATGGAATCGATCGACTTTCAAACAATAACAACAACAAAATAATTATATAATAAAAGGTGATGTTGTGGTTGTTATCTTTGTTACGTTTGGCAATTTTAGATAGTAATTGTGATTTATTCTGCAGTTCTGTGTATTCTTTATTCGTGTTATTTTTATCCATTTTCTTATCAGTTGTGTATTCTGCCTACTTCATTGGAGGTGGTGAGTTAAAGCATGCCTTTTCACTATTTCTTGGTGGAACAAATACTGTACAAGACCTCTACGCTGGCTTATCCAACTCCAGATCTAAATTCTAAGGTATTTGAGAGAGCGTTTTTTGCTGTTCGATCTGATAACAAGATTTGAAATTTTATCGATTTTAGTCTAAATTTGAATGTTCCGAGAAAAGCTACTCAATTTATCTCCTCAGAAATGGCATCAATGCATTTTATATGAAATGTATCTTATGCAGAGGTTACGGTGGCTGATAATACTACCTAAGTAGCTTTTGTATCTTCAACGTTGCAAACTAACGATTTCTAGATGCTTTATGCAATTCATTTGCTTTACTGATGAATTCACAGTAATCTTCATTGCTGGGTTTCAAAAGCAACTCGCTGTTGTTGTTCCCTTCGCTCATCTTGCAAGTACCTGATTAATCAGCGTATCCGTTAAGAGACAAACTGTTTCTCTGCGGCTAGAGAATCTCAGTGGGTTCTGCTTCGAGAGCTTGATTTGCATGCATTTTTTCACCCGCCCGATTGTAGGATGCTTTTATGAATTTATTCTCCCCATGGATGGTCTCAAATACATGTTACTCCTTTTTTTTCATTTCCTTCGAGTTTTTGTTGTTTCCTCCTAAGCATGCAGGTCTCTCAGAGCTCTTTCGTATCGAGGTATCTTCTTATTTCAATATTTTTCCTGAAAATCAAGAAAGAATTTAAAAAATGCTAACATAAAATAATTTAAATCTCTTTTGAAGTATTTCTATTTATTTGTTGAAAATGTTACTATATTGTTTATCCTTATTGACAGAGAACAGCAGATCTCTTAGAGAATGTGTTATCAATTTCAAATGTGATTTGCATTCTTACTAAGCCATTCTTTTTAATTCTGATTAATTCCTCTAAATCACATCTTTTAAACTTGCTCTTTCAAGAAGTATCTAAGTGACAGAATCACTTATGCATCGTTTTCTCTCAGTAGAATCTACATAGTCAAGATGAAGATGATGATCATCTTCAATCATGCCATAATCTTGGCTATGGCTAGGGATGCTTAAGAATATCTATGGAATGCTTGATTGTTCTAAAGAACTGTGATGGCATAATGTCTTGGTATCTTCTTGAATATTTTAATTACCTTGTTCTTGTTTTTCACTTAGACCTATTTTTGGACTCCCAAAAATCTAAGAATCTGTACCATTGCTATCAATGTTCTTTCTCATATTCATCTTAACTGAATTTTCCCTTTCTTGTTGCTAATAATACCACATAGAAGACACTGATGATACAGATGATGTCTTCTTTGATCTTTATTCTTGTATTCCTTGTACTTTCAACATTTCTTCGTTCACTAATCGTAAAAATTCTTGTATTTTCTCTTCTCTTAGGAAATATCCCATTAGCCTATCCGCTCTTAGCTATCCATACAGATATTACACACCTTCATTGAGTTATTCAGCATCAACGCAATTATTTCCAAGGAATATCATTCTAGCTATTTCCAATAACTTTTATACCTGTACAACTTAATTCCAAGTAGGCATATCTTACTCATATCTAAGATCTTCGTTCGTTGAAGAATGTACACTTAGATTCCCATTCCTTCTCATAAACATCTCAGGAGCTATCGTCTTAAACCGTTTAGTTCTTCTGATTTCTTATTTTTCAGTGTTGTTATTGCTAAAATAACTGCTGTCACGTTTTTTCAGCTCAACAGCTTTTGGGGATAAACCTGCTCGATTTGATAACGAAAAGGAGTCTTCATTTGGATTGGCTTCAAGAAAAATAGTTTTTTAAGACCCTCCTAGACTAGGAGATTGCAGTGATTGTCTTATTCTAATGGATCGAGAAGATGGAGATAATTGCTAGAGTTGTTTTATAGATTTGAGTTGAGCTGCTTAAATCGGTGAATTTTAATTGAAAAGTAGGTTCTAATATGAACCTTTTTCAGGGGAATTTAGTATCGTCGAGGAATTATTAAGAAAATACTGCTTGCTGTTCATAGATGTTTGATCGGTTTTCTACTTTTCAAGATAATCATGCTTGTACATTTCTTCAGTTTCAAGAGAATATGTGGGTACAAATAACTTTATGTTTTTCTTACCGAGAACTTAAGAAAGGTCCCTCATTTTCAGCTGGACACTCAAAGGAACAAATCCAGAATTCACTGCTAATAACTTCACAGTTGTACTGATTCTGTAAACAGAACAAAAAATTACAATACTGAATGAAAAATAAATAAAAAAACTCAAAAAGAACTCAAAAATGTGTTCAAGCAAATCAAACAGCAATTCTTTTACCTGAAAGAGAAATCTATCAAGAAAAGGTAAAAGTTAAAGACTTGTTTTTCACGTTGATTTATCATTGCTGCTAAGGATCTCAATTCTTATCCAGAGATATCGTCAAAGAATTCTGAGTTGATAGTTGCCAGTTTCTATGGAATTTCAGAGGAATTTTAGAGTTGCTGCATTTAATGTAGTTGTTAGTTCTATTTATTATCTTAATTGCTTATTTTCCCTTCTTTGAATGGTAAAGCAAAGCCATTAGTTATCTAATCATCATCTTCATTAGCATCATCAATATCCTTCCCATTTTTGGATATTTGCCTAAAAATAACAATTCCAGAATCAATTGAAACTTTCTAAATATCCAAGTATTAGCTGAGTTAGTGAGCCATTTCATTCACTCTACTATCATTAGCTTCATTAACTTTTATTTCCTCAGTTAAGTCCTCCAAAGTTAGCTTCAATTTTTAAATCTATTATTCAATTCAAAGTTATTTTTCCATCAAAAAAAGAACAATTAATCTAAAATCAATTAACAACACTTTGGGAATCCTTGACTGCTTGCTTTTTGGATTTTTACATTTGAAGTTAAGACTTTAAACGAAGAGTCTAATGATGCATTCTCTATCCTTGCAATACTATAAGCTGTGAGAAGTCTATCGAGAAAATTCGAGAGACTTCCACCGATTAATGTATAAAAATCTTTAAGATGTTTCTTAAGCTATTTGTTTATCAATCTAAATGTCTCGATCTCGTCGCTCATGTAATCTTCCTCTTAGAGGGAATCCACGGAATAATGAGTGATCTCCTCATCTTCTTCTTCAAGTTCATCTCCTAATTCAATCACTTAAGTTGTATTGATTCCTAACGAATGAGATCTAATTATCTTCTTTGAGATCCTGAATTCGTCTTATTCTCCCCCGATGAGTTGCTCACTTTGATTATTTTACTTAAAAATAGAATAATAATTCAATGAACTCCTTCTTTTCTTGCACAACACAACACAAGCTGATCTACTTGGTCTTCTTTCCATTTATTTTTTCCGCAATGGACCGAGAAACAATCTGTAGAGTTCTTTTAAACATTTCAGATCTGAACACAAAGAAACTCGTTGTTTTTCTCTCTCACAGAGCCATTTTTCTCTGGATTTTTGTTCTTCTATGATTTTCAGTAAACCATTGTTTAGAACAGTTTTCTTATGGATTTCAAATCGTAGCCTCAAAATTGCATCTTCTTCTGTGTTAATATTAGATTTCTCACAATCTCTAAGCTCTTTTAACTGTTCTATTCTTTTTTTCCCAAAATATATGATCTATTTCTGGATTTGTTTCTTGTTTAATAGCGCTCCAGAGACTTGTGCCTAGTATTTTGTTACAAAAGAAATACATAAAGCAAAGGGATACTTCTCAAATAAGAATCATGTATTTACATAGTGATGATGAACTGGAGGAGGTATGACTTCAAATAGTTGAATTTTCCTTGAATATAAATCTGTTTATTCCTCAAGAGACTTCATTTAAATACGATTTTTCGCTAACGTTTTTTCAAGGCGAGCTAGGCTATTTGCACATTATGCTTCAATAGCTTATTCCCTATTGATTAGCCCCTCCACTTTTCGATGCTGGCTTTATAAAAATTAAATTTATTTTTCCATTTCATCAGCAGGTCCTGATGAATTATCTTGTTTTGATTTTTCCCGCTAGAAAGACTATGTTAATTGCCTCGATTATTGTTTATCAAGGTAATCTTAATGGTATTGAAATTGAGAATATTTTGTATCACGATTAAACTCGAATTATTAGCTTGAATTAGACGAAGCAGACGAAGATAGGGTTGATTTCTTTTCAGAAAGCTAATAATCCCTACCACTAACATTTTCAATTTAGAATTAATCATCTTTTAAGAAATCCTACTTGTAGTTATTCGAAGAATCACCAGATAGAGCTTAAAGTTTACATAGCTTTTGTGAGTTTTATAATCGACATGTATCTAAGAGTCTTGACCATTTATCATCACCTGGGATACTATTTTATGGCTGTTATTTTTATTGTATCTTTATTTTTTACTTCTTAACAAACTCTTATTTGAGAGCGTTTTTGTTTCTTTCTTTGAATTTTAGATATTCTTGGGCTTCTTCATCGTTATTGATACAGTCCATAGCTGGCTAGATTTGTAACGCCCAAAGTTTTATGGCATTTTAAGATAACATTTGTGAAACTTTTTGGACACGTTATCTCTTTTTAGCTTTGATTTTTTGTTTATTTGATTAGTTCTACTTATTTTTGTTAACTAATTCCTTGATTTCTCTTTCTCGAGTAATTAATTCCTACTTTTATATTAATTCTGAAGCATAAATAAATTCTGATAAAGCCACCTTATATTTGTAGAGTAAGTGCAAACATCCATACATAAATTAATGCAAGTACAAAATTCTTAAAAATCAAAACTTATTTCAGCTTCAGAGAGGCATTAAGTCATCTCCTAGATCGTCTCCACCCCATTCGTCTTCGTTTTGATTTTGTATCTGCTATTGAGATGGCTATTAGGGTCTTGTTGCAGCACCGCGTCTTAATAAAAAACATAAAAAAAGGAATTATTTTTAAAATATTATTTTGTTTGATTTCCTAAAATCATAGCTATTTTTTTGTTATTTACCTTGTATTCTAAGTGACATCGATTTCTTGATTCTAAGGAGGAGCTCCACCATATCCGCCATAACCTTGTTGCTGCTAATTGTATGCGTTCGTCTCGTCCTGTTCAAATGTTTTAGTAAAAAATAAGGGAAAAAATCTTGCCTGATAAATTAAGAATCATCTGCATAACAAAAACTGTACAACATTAGTTTGATTATTACCATTTGATAATTAACTGTGTACTCCTCTGCTTCGAGTTTTCTAAGCTCCGAAGCATATTGCTCGTATGGCAAACCCATTTCTTTACATAGCTAAGTTAGGAATTTCAAGCCTATGAGAAATAAATAATAATATGAAATTTCAATTTTATTACTCAATAAACAACTAAAAATGTGTTTTTTTTTCCCTTCTTTTATTATATTACATTCAACATTGCGTGGCTCATCTTGATATATTTCTTCATAGATCTTGAGTGCTTTCTAGAATGAACCCATTCTGCGATAACATGAGGCAACCATGAGTCTCCATTTGATTTCTTTAGGTTGAATCTGTGATGCTCGCTCAAAGAAATGACAGGCTCGTTCATAGTATTCTTACTTCACATAGTAAATGCCCAACCATCCTATCGTCTCAATATTCGTAGGTAAGAACCGATAAGACTCAGAGTAATAGTGCAACGCTTATGTCTCGTCTTCTTCCTATTAAGAGAAAATAAAAATATTCAAACGAGATTTACCAAGATTAAACGAAAGATTTTACTCTAGCGAATATATTTCCGACTCTGGCAAGAATATTTGGATCGGTCGGCACTCGAGTGAGAAGCACTTAATACCATTTGAGTGCTTGCTTCGACTATCCCATGAGCTCATGGATGCTCGCCATTTAGTAGATAACTTCAGGGGTTGTAATAATCGTTTGCAATTTCTCGAGTGCTTGCAGCGCTTCATTGAACATATTCAGTTTCTTATTCACAAACGCTAAATTGTACAATGCTTCTATGCAATCAGCTTCAACACCGATCGCCTCCAGGAACTATTCCTTCGCTCGAAGAAATTCGTTTTTAACAAGAAGACAATTCCCTCGATTTACTAATGCCTTCGGGTTAAACCTATCGTAGTTTATCGCGACATCAGCGTATTTTTCAGCATTTTTGAAATCGTTCTCGAGGAAATACAAGAACGATATGTTCGTTGCAACTCTGCCCATCATGACCTTGTCTTTTCTTTCGAATGACTTGAGCGTCTCAATGGACTTATCCATGTTCTTCGATTTCAGATAAGCCATAGCCTTGCAGATTTCTACTTCCGCTTGGACTTCTGGGAAATACGATTCTTTTAGTGTTTCCACAATCCAATCATACCCGTCGATGATATCCTCTTCAATTACGGGGGCAATCAATTTAGCACTCTTCACGAGAATATCGATTGCTTATCGTTTCTTTTCTTTGATCTCCTCTCGTAACGGATCGTTGAAGGTTTTCTCAGAATTATTGATATCTTCTTCTTCCTCCTCAGTGTATCCTGGGATTTCAATCCCTAACATCGAAGAGAAGCAGTCTTTCATACGCAGTTTATCTCCTTGATCGTACAAGCACAATAGTAAATTGAACGCGGTTTAGAAATCAGGATTTCCTTTCATGATTGTCTCATATGTGTTGATGGCTTCCTATAAATTCGCACACGCAACGAAGAAAGCAAATGAAATGTCAAATCAAGCAAAATATACTAAAAATACAATAATATTCTATTATCTTATGCTGTGAATAATAATACCTCGAATTTGCCTTCTTTGACAAAGGCATGGCCGATGTTTTTCAAGATCTTGAACCTCATTTCCTTGGAAGTTGGAGGTAGCCAATCATAAACCATTCTGTACATTTTAATTGCAGCACTGTATTTCTCTTAAGTGAAGTAAATGTTACCCATGTTGACTCGTAGCTTAGTCGCTTAAGGATACGCCTTGCTCTTGATAATGTCCGAGTATTTCGTAAGGGCTTCTTAGAAAATTCCATTCGCTTGAAGTTGATTCGCGAGATTAAATGCAACGGAGAAACTCAACTCGACATTAATCGAATCAGCTTGATTCATGTTCTCCTTTTGTCTTCGCAGCAATTTCTCCTTGGTGACTGCATCTTTTGCTTTCTCGAGGGCTTCGTTTAAGTTCCCTTTGACATTTGCCAGCGCTGATGCTTCAAGAAGTTGATTTATTTCCTTTTCTAGCACTTTAAAATTACTCTCTGGAGTTTAATCTGGTACTTTATCAATCCTCACTTATTTATCTGCCACTGCCTTAGGATCCTTCGCTACAACTCCTCTGATAGATGTCATAGGACGTCCAGCTCCAGGAGCACCTGAACTAGTCGTAGGTCCTCTCCTTGATTGGAGGTTTTGATATCCAGTTGGAGGAGGTTACTAGAAAAAACAAAAATATGAAACGTCAATTTGATTACAAAAACAAAAAAGAATTGGCAAGAAATCAAGAAAAAAGTGTCTAAAATGTCTTTTCTACATTCTATTTAACTCCATCGAAGTTGTATTTGGAGGAATTAGCTTGCTGCTAAAATCCAGAAGTCTAACTTGAGTTGAAATTCGATTAGGTATTCATATCTGCTCAAGTAAGTGTCTGCTGCTATTTAAAATCTCTCTCGCCTGCAATGAACTGTAGTGCTTGATATGTTTGCTGCAAAAACAAAAAATCTGATTTTATTTGATTAATTGATTATTTTTGTGTTTGAAAAAAAGAAGAGCAATAATGATCAAATTTAAATTAATTACTTGCTTTTTATTCGTTTTCAAAGCTCAAGAGAAGAAGAAGAGGAAGATACAAAGCATAGAAGAAATCAAGAAGTGAGATTATCACAAAAAGAAAAAGAAACTTCCCCCCCTTTAAAAGAGTGAAACAGCTTAAGTATGAACATTTCCTTATCTTTTCTACAAAATGAAATAATTTTGTTTTTTGATTTTTTTCTCGATCTCCTTCTTTTTTTCAAGAAAGAAATCTACTGCTTTCACCATAAAAATGTGTGTTTCTTCTCAAACAATAGAACATCTTTTTCTCCTTCATTTTATTCTCTTTATCAGTAAATTATTCATTATTTGTCTTTATTAATTCTTTGAATTTCATATTAAAATTGTTTAATCCTTTTTTAGAGTTGCAGGGATATGTTTCTATCATATCTCTTATTTGCAGATTGAGAACCGATTGCTCAGGCTGCTGCTAATTGCCCATATTTTCGATTAATTTTTAAAATCCTAGGAGTATAAAGCGGAGAGATTGAAGTTTTGAAATTTAAATACATCGATTGGACAAGAAATGAAAGTGCGAGACATGCAAATTGTTCCAAAAGAATAGAGAAAAGCAGTTTAGTTAAGATATTAAATCAATCGTTCATAGCGAGTCTCTTGTCGGAAACGTAGATACCGTCCAAGAATTATCTGATATCCTTTCCCTTGACGAGGCAAGATTGGTGGATGAGAGAGCAAGTCTGGGAAACGTTGTTGAGATCGATACCAGTGAGAGTAATAGTGTCTATTTAAAAATAAAAATAAAAGTTAGGATTCAATTTCAAAGCTAGTTGCATAGGTTATGCGATGGCAGCAGCAATAATTGTGACAAAATAATTACACAAATGGAAAAATTCTTTTGCCCAAAAATTTTAAGCAAAAAGATGCTTATGCGTGATGATATTTATGGATTAAATAGAGACACATTCCCCTTGAATATCTCTTATTTTTTGCTGATTTATTGCTATTATTTAACTAACTTTCATCAGCTTTTATTGGATTCCCTATCTACTCTTTCAAGATAGCCCAATTGTTAAATGATTATTGCTGGAATACTGCATTTTGCTGATAATAATAAATGCCTAAAAATCTAAGTAAATTTACTCTTCTCTTCGTCTCTTCTGGAGATCTTAACTCCGGGAAGAGAATCGATTCTTCTGATTCTCTTTTCTCCGAGGAAATGCTTGATTTCAACGGAAGATCCATCCTTAGCAACAACTTCCTAAATGGGGAAATGTGCAAATGCGAGCTTCATCTTGAACTTGAAACCTTCAGTAACTCCTCTGATCATGTTAGCAATTTGAGTGCCGATAGCTCTGAGAACAGCTCTCTCCTTTCTGGCAGCCTACCAGATGGTCAACTTAATGTTCTTGTTAGCTGGCTTCTAGATGTCGACGGAGGCATACTTGAAAGCTCTTTGGATAGTGCCGAGGGGTCCCTTGACGACAACGACTCTGGACTTTGCGGTGACGGTGACTCCATCAGGAATAGGGATATTGACTTCGGTAACAAGATGTCTCATTTTTGTTCACTAAGATTTTCTCTTTCTCTTTCTTATTGTAATTAACTTTTTGTTTTTATTAATTTGACTCTCGCCCTTGTCTTTATTTTTAATTTCTGCTCGCCTTTATTTTACCTCTGCTTTTCAACCAAACGAACTAATTTATCACTATTTATCAATGCATTCTTCCTTCTTTTTCATTTTCACACTTTTCACAATGCGTGTGTGTGTATCAGTTTTCCTTTGTTTCCCCCTCTAGTTCAAAGACTCAAAGTGCTTAGATTATTTTTTCCTTTGATTTTGTGATTGATAATGACAAAATCTATCCTTGTTCAAAATTATCTAATTGAACTCAAAATTGTTTTATGCTATCTTCTTGCATGCCCCTTATTACAAAGAAATCCATCAACTTAAGTGTTTTTTTTCATTTCAAAATATTTAAATTCCATAGTTTCCTAAATCCAAAAAGAAAAACACACCAAATCGATCTGAAAAATCAACATTTTCTTAGTTTCTAAATGTATTTTGTTCTATTCCTTGAAACCTTTATTGGAGTTAGATTTCAAAGACTGTCATACTAAAAATAGCAGAGCAGGCATTTTCAAAAAATCTTGCTTTTTTCATTATGACTTTATCATATTCATCTACTCGAAAACTTAAATAAAATCATAAAAGTCAGTTTTAATGCCAACCAAACTTGAAAAAGCCTTTCTCATATTTTGTTGATTTTGTTCAAAAATGTAAAATGTTTTTTTCTCAATAAGTTAATGCGTTTTGTATGTTTGATATTTTTCATAAACTTAGAGAAGGAGAGAGATAACTACTTAAGTTGAAATTGAGAGTGTTTAGTTGAATTCAGCTGATACAAAGACACACTCGGACAAATCAAATAGAACAGACAGATATTCATTTGATTGATTTGCTTTGTTTTTTTCAGACTTTATGCTTAAAAGATGGCGATTTAGATTAATATTTTCTCAGAAAATTCTGCCTTTCTCTGCTCCGACGAGTTGCTTGATGATTGTTGGCTGAACCTATAATAGTGAAGATCAAAATAGAAATGTTATAAGAAGAATATCTTTGAATAATTCATAATATTTTACGCATCCTTCAACGCAAGTAACCCAGTCTCTCAGAGGATACATCTAAAGGTAAAAGCAAAAGGAAAGATTATTGAAAAAGATTTAAAATGGCTGACAAAGAACTGAATTGAGAAATATGATAAAATCGAAAGAAAATCAGGGATAAAGTATAAGAAAAACAAGATAAATAAAGAGCCTGCATTGTTGATTATTAAAAGTACGCAAGACATTTCAGGATCAGCATTGACAAGCTCTTTAAGTTTAGCTTCACATCTCTTGAGTTTCTATTCCCAGAAAGTGCATTGAGGCTTGCAATGTTAGATAACCAAATCCTTGGGGTCTTGACCTTATTGGATCATGCTAAGGGTGGTAGCGGGGAAATCTTTGGCGCTCATTGTTCCTTCGTTGTGATTCTGAATTTTTCCTTTTTTTGATTCTTATTTTTTTTGGGTGTTATTTCAAGCCAAGAGAGGGTAGGGAATCTATCTCTCAAACTCTTAAGAGTTTCTAGAGAATTGAACAATGAAAAAGATGATTTTATTTCTTCTAATTATTTTATTTTATCTTCCTTTTTAAGAGAAAGGAGGTAAAAGTAAATTGACATTTGTGAAAGATCATAGGAACTTTAAATGGAAAATATGAAGAGAAAGAGAGTTTAATGAAATAAAGTAGTCTGCAAGGATGAGAGAGAATGAATGAATTCAATTAATATTCTATTTAATAAGCCTAATTCATATGTTCAGTTGCAATTTAAATTATCTTTCATGTTATAGAGTCAAATAATAACTATGAAAAATGAGTACTTTATGGATATTTTTTTTTTCAAAAAAAACGGCATAAACATAAAATAATCTCTTCTTTCTTCTTCCTTTATGTATTTTTAGGAGATTGGAAGAACAATAATGAATAATTATCTGAATTTCTTAGAAGAGTGATATTCACGATTTCATATGAATTATTGCTGAGATTTGATTGTTAATAATTTTGAAACTTTCGGAAAGCAAGGGGAGCTGCGAGAAGGAGAGAGAGAGTCCACAAAGAATAAGCTTAAATAACAAATATCAATAAGAAAAAAAACAGCAGAATTAGAATCAAGCAGAGGATATGAGCTAGTTGATTTTCACATGGCTGAATGATGAAGTCTAGCTTTCGAAGAAGATCACGAACTTCGAGAAAGATTTCGGGAATGGGTTTTTCTTCGGTGAGCTTCTCTCGAAATACAATCAACAGCTCAATTTCAGAGAATTTAAAAATCTGTAAAAAACTATTATTTAGATATTCTTTTTGTTGAGGCACTTATTCCTATCTTCTAAACTGAGCATAATAATCTATTTAATCAATGAAGTGACTTGAGAGACGCCAAGATTCGCAATTTCAATCTACTAAAGCCAACTTTCGATACTCTCAAAGTTAAATTTGATCCTTGCATTGTGAAAGATATCATCGCATTCAAGAAAGATGTTGCACCTCATCTTCTTTATCAGCTTAAAATGGTATGGTTTTTTGAGATATTTGGGTATTTCTACAGATTAATGGATGGATTTAGAAGGCTGTAAATCAAAATTGTTGGATCACAGTTGGATGTGCGTGTTCATATTCATTTCAACTCAAGTATTTAAAATTTACTTTTCTTTAGGCTCTCGAGAAGGTTAACAACCCAGCGGATGTGATTACCAGCAACAAAGCTGGAAAATACAACACAGTAATCCCTCTGATGAAGATCAATCCACCTATTGAACAGTATGCTAAAATGGATGCGAAATTCTTCGATGAAAGGCTATGTGCTTAAAATCGTCCCTAAAAAGCAATTGACATAGATACACACTTAGAGAAGTTTGCTACGTTCAAAGTCTAGCAAGATACCATAATTAAGAAATAAGAAATTATGGCAGATGAGAGAGAAAAGTCAGTGAAAGAGTAAATGAGAAAGATTGAGCTGAATAAACTGTAGAGAAATATGGCTTTTTAAGAAGACTGGAATGAAAAAGGATTAGAATAATGGAAGAAAAATCAAGAAATCACAAAGAAAAGAGTTGATGCAGATAAGACATTTTCGACAAAGGTTTTTAACAAAGAAGAGTCGAAAAGATTGAATGTGAAGGAGTAACTTATGAATGAAACAAACAGAGATGTCGAACATTTTGAAGATATTCTCCACAAGAAAGGGCTTGGTATACCAGAAGAAGACGAAAATGGCAATGTCTTGAAAAAAGGTAACTTTAAATACTGATTTTAGGATGCATTTTTCTGATGTTTTTTATTAGAGAGAAAAGAGGTTATGTTTTTGATATTAATAATTTTGTACAATTATTGCACCTCCTTGCTGATTTATTTCAATATTTGCAATAACTTCAATGCTCACTCTTTGAATTTATTGATCTAGAGCATAAGCACACAGTCAGTGCGACAGCAACAATGAAACGAATAAAAGAAAAATCTTAAGTAAATGAGTTTCTGAGTAAAGAACGAGATAAACGGAGAAGAAAGATGATTGTTGACCAAGCAAAACTCCAAAGGGATATCGAAGTTAGAAAGCGCGAAGAGTTTGTGCTCAAGAAACTAGAACAGCAATCAAGATAGGTAGATTATATTAGCTTTGTTAAGTTGGAGATTTTTCATATATTTTACGTTTGTTTTGTATGCAGGAAAAAGAGATTGAATATGAAGTCTGGAGAGGATATCAATGCAAGCAGATTATCATCGACAATCGGCATCTGCGTGATGAGAAGTACAAACAAAAGAACGAAGTGAATGTTGTTAACGCGAAGTACAAAGAAGAAGAGTTATTGAAGATTCTCAGACAAGAAAATAAGGAAGATATTGAGAGCAAATTGAATAGATAGAAGGAAATAGAAATCAGCTAAAAATAACATATTCGTAAGGAAGTGTATTCCGAATGCAGTTAGATTATGTAGGTGCTCGTTGATTTAGCTAATATATGCTATGAAGAGTAGCAGCAAGAAGATGCAGAGTAGGTGGACGAACATTTTTTGGAAGACTAATTGAAGTTATTTATGGAGAATATTCCACTAAGGAAGGAAAAGGTATTAGAATAGGAAAGAACTGTTGAGAGCTTAGTGAAATAGGAGGTTAACTAAAAGGAGAGTAAATCATATTTAGCGGACAAAGAATTGCAAGATTTTCTTCATGGAAAAGGAGATTGGGTGCCTTAACAGAAGTTAGAAGTTAATTAGATTGTGACTGGAAGTACTGGAGGGCATGCTTCTATTCCAGTCAATCCAGTAGCAAATACTGTTGTGAAGGGTGGTAATAACGGCTCGTAAACTGCATTGGATGAAATCAAAGTAAACACCAATGAGCCGATAAACAATTATTATCTTGGTGATGTTGTCTTGGAGCTTCTGAAGGAGCACTTCAAAGAGGATATTCAAGCAGCGCAGAAAGAAAAACTAAATAACTTAGACTGGATCCCTTTGAAAATGGCTATCATAGGGTATTAGTTCTCGGGGAAGAAGACTCTAGCAAGCTGCGTAGAACGCAAATACAACATAAAACTAATTCAAGTTGATGCGTTGCTCAACAATCTACTCGCATAATGGTCAAGATTTTGCTAATAGCAGAAACCATCGACTGCAAGAACAAACAATCTCTAAGTTGGGCTGCCTCCAAGAAGCTAGCAGACAGACAGAAACTACACAGCTAGTGATCGTAACTCAAATGATCGTCCAAACAACAACTCTAGGGGCAATATGAGCAGCTAGCAAAGTGGAAGAAGAAGATAAAGCGCGTCAAGAAATAAAGATTAAGATGGCGCAGAAGAAATTATTGATTTAGACGAACAAACTCAAGAACTCGCAAAGAAAATAGAGGATTGCTTGTATTAAGGAAAAGATCTTCCTGATGAAGTGTATGTGAGCCTGATTATGAGAGAAGTCAAGTCGATAATGCCTCCACTAAGCCCTGAAGAGTTTTTGAGGGAATTAGACAGCAAATCACTCCCTCCTGTGTCTGAGTTAGAAGCTCGAGCAAAGAATCTTGCTTTAATTCCTGACTTGCAATTGCCTCCAACGAAAGAGGATAATTTCCGGAAGGCGCTAGTGAATAAATCACATAAATACACCAGTGGAATTGTTCTCCTGGATTTCCCTCATACATATGAGTAATCTAAATTACTTGAAGCTGAGTTATCTGGTTTCCTACCACACGACGAAAGAGCAGTTTCAGCGTTTGACGAAAGTGTTGCTAAAGCTGCGTTGATTGTGAAACCAACATCTCAAGAGAAAAAACCAATTGATGTCATTAAACCAGGTCTAGATCTAGTTATAAACGTTTAAATAACAAAAAATGAAAGTCTCCGAAGAGCTCTTGGGCGAAGATTCGATCCAGCTAGCAAATAAAACTTCCATCTAGATGACAACCCTCCACCTGTTGATAATGCTCCTCTCATGGAAAGACTCGAGTAGATTAGAGAATATGGAACATCTGAACTTGCAATCGTTGATAAGAACTGCGAATTAGATAATAATATGAATGATTTGAAGCAATGGTATACCATGTTTGGACATAAATACTTGCAAGGACAGATAGTCGATGTTCCAGAAGGAATTCGTTTGTCAACGGCGGAATTAGCTGCTTAACAAGATGAAGAGGAAATCGAAGCAATTGAAGAATAATAGAAATTAGAAGCAGACTTATCTGCTGCAGGGGAAAAGAGTTCGCTATTAATAATTAAGGAACCACAGTAAACAACGTTGACTGTACCAGCAGCATCAATAAAAAATGGCATCCTTAAGGTTCCTTCTAACACTAACATAATCCCAAGCAGTTCTTCATTGCATTCGAAACCAGAAGAAGGATAACAACATTAAGAAGCCATTCCAAAAATCGAAAATGCGCTTAAATATGAAAATCAATTAGTTTGGCAAGAGTTGAATGGATAATTGAAGACAGATGAAGTGTTCTATTGCGCAGATAGAATAATTGAGAAAGTACTGAAAATCAAAGAACTCAAATATGATTCCCTGCAGAAGAGCTTAGATGCGGTTGAAGAATAAAAACGACTTGATTTGGAAATTGCAAGAATCAAAGAAGAAAATGATGGAAAGGTAATGATAATTCAATTTATGCGAACCTAGATTTTTTTTGAATGGAAGAATCAAAAGAGTTTATTTATAATTTTCAAGTTTTTTTGGTATTTTTCTTACTAAAAATTGTTCTTTTTTGTGAAATAAAGTGGCTTTTTTCGACAAGAGAAGAAATATCAAATGATCTAGCTCATGCTGCGTCTGCTATGAAGATCGATCCAACTGCTCTTGATAATCTTGTACGTCTTTGGCAAAACACGCAAGATTAATATCTTGAAAACATGAGAAGCAGTTTGTTCCATCTCAACGAGCAAAAGCAAGTTGTTTTGTTGTTCTTCCATGAAATCTAGAAACGATTCCTTTCGATGATTGTCCGTCATGATGACAAATTTGTAGGAATTTTTTATTATTTTTTTGGTGACTGGAATTATTAATAGTTTTTCTTTTATTAACCCAAGCTACATATGAGGAAATATCAAGAGAGTTACAATGCATTCGTAGAAAGCAATCCTGATATGTGTGAAGAAGATGGAACGAAAGAAGAACTCCACTAGAGAGTAGAGGATCTTCATGATCTCTTGTATGATATCATCGAAGCTAAGTAAATAACAAATGGTTTTATACTTGTGCGGGTCTTGTTTTATTCTAATGTTCTGAATATCTTCAATGCAGGAAAGATGAAGCAACTGAAGAGAGGAATTAGATTATCAAATCATAATGGATTGAGCGAGAAATGGAGAGATTTACGTTCTTCATTTTGAAATTACTTTAATGCGAACTTGGAAGAAGTTTTATGTGCTAGCAACTTATCAGCGATTATTACGCTCTCTTGCAGGGGAACGAAGTCACTGACATCCCTGAGTACATCAAAGCTGATATTGTATTGAATCCTGATACTTTACCTGCAGTCGAAGAGAATGGCGTATTTTTACGTTTAGAGAAAATTGCTGAGTTAGCTTTGAAACTGCATGCTGGAGAAGAAGAAGTCGAAGAAAAAGGTGGAGCTAAAAAGGGAGGTAAACAAGCTCCAGCTAAGAAAGAAGATAAAAAGGCAGCTAAAAAAGGAGCCAAAGGTGCAGTTGAAGAAGTCGAAGAAAAGAAAGAATTGCCTGTTTTAGAGAAACGATCTAGAGATGGAGTGAGTATGGAGAAGGTAGTTTTTATTTAAAGAGTCTAGCTCATCAAAGATTACGCAACGAGCAAGCTAAAGGAAATGAGATCGTTCGCTAGTTTACTGTTTGGGAAACTACAAGATTGGATTGATTATACATTCTAAACAGAAAACCAAGCTGTGAACGAGATGGATATTATTTTCAGGCATTACATCGAGTAACAAGCTAAAATATAGCAGGAAATCTAGCTGAATTATGTGGATGTAGTGATCTCACATGAAACACTAAACTTCTTGACTCCTCCAGTAATTTTAACCATTTTAAGAATGAATTAATATAAAACAATTATTTATTTTTTTTGATGATTTTTGATGATAATTTTATGATTTTTAGCCAATCATTCTACCAGCAAAAGAAGTCATTTACAGCAGCAAATTTACAATTTCATAACTCTACGTGATTGTAGAAGAGCTTAAGAGTATCACTAATGAGTCTAACTTAATTGAATCAAGAGCACTTCTTTAACTACTCACTCGAAAAACAGTAACACTAATAAACTTTCACTGTTCTTCTTCTTTTGGTTTTTTCTTCAAATCTTTCCTTCTCCTTCAGTTAATTTTTTCTTTCATTGTTCTTATAAAAAATAGAGCAACAAATTAAGTAAAAAGGACCTCCCTGAATCTTGGAGAACCAATACAATTAAAGATTACCAGAGACTAATTGAGAAACTTGATCCAGAATAAGTCGGGTATGTCAACAGCAAGGACATATGCAGCTATCTGTGTCTATTTGGCTCTTCTATTCCTACTACCTAAGAAGAAGATGAATATTATCAGAACTTGAAAGAATCGCAAGGACATAGAGATACTTTAATTAAGTCTTCTTTCATCGAAGCAGCTTCTTGGTTTGATATTTAAGAATCTTCAAAGCTAGAACTCAGTAAGATTAGAAAAAAAGAGATACTAAAACATATAATTTCCCCCTCCCCGTCTCTAAAAACCATACTTCTCTCACTTTTTATAATGGATCACATATGAATATGACTTTATTCTTAACTTTATTTCTTTTCCTTTTTAGACACTAATCTCTTCGATAGACCAAGATACATCAAAGAGCTTCTATTCTACATTCATAAAGATGCTGAATCAGTAAAATACAATTAGTTTTTTATTTAGAAAGTTGACCTATTTTTTTTTTTAAAAAAAGGACATAATGGACATAGACAGTTACCTTCATTCTGTATCAGGATATTCATATATTCAGAAACAAGAGAATAACTAGATTCATACCTTTGCAGAGCTACTTTTTGCTTGAAATCAAATGCAAAGCTGCAAATTTTATGTTAAAAAGGTAGTATTCTAACAAAAACACATTGCATCCTTGTGTATTGTGTACAAGACCGAGGAAACTTAAAGACTATCCAAAAATACCTTATTTTGAATCTAATTATATTTTTTGATAATGTTAAAAAACGAAATTATTAGACTTCCTTCATTTGAAGCACATCTTAACTCACACACACACACACACACACACACACACACACACACACACACACAACACTCAAACAAATATTTTTTTTATAAACAAAACAGTAAAATGCACATTTTATAATACCAAACAAGAATTCAGCTGCTTTGTTCTTTGAAAAAGCTAGAAATACTATTATTGATTTTAGTTAATTGTTGTAAGGGAAAAATTGTATTTTAATTCAGAGGACTTTCCGACTTATTTTCTAGTTCTCATTGTTAATTTGTTGGAAAGGATTCCAGCTGCATTGATATTACCTATTAATCACTGGAAATAATTTCTCCGTTAATAATATCTTCAGGAGAGAGATTTTAGTAAAATCTAAATTGATCCTAAGAAGAAGTTGAGATATTTAGATTAGATAGCTCATAAAGTTCTAAGGCTGCTTGGAAAATAAGCTCATCAAAGATCATTTCTGAGAGTTCAAACTAGATCTTCAAATTATCAGAAAGATGTCAAAAACAACGAAATGGTAAAAATTAACAAAAAATAAACCTAAATAAATTAGTTTATCTACCTCAGTGTGCTCATCGTCATAATTGATCCATCGATGTTCTTAATCTTTAGCTTCAGCGTTGATCATTTCTTGGAGATGTTTGTCCTTCGTTTGCTGCATGATTTCTTCAGTTAGAGTAAAGATACCTCCTCTGGAAAGAGACTCCAAGTGTTTATCAAAGATTATCCCACAAAGGAATTTGGACCATTGCATGACTAATCTGATCGCTGATGACAGAAGTGCTTAAGTTTAGGAAATATCAATTTGGAAAGTATGAATTTTATTGGAAGTGATTCTCCAAGGAAAAGGTGGTCCACTTAGTCCAAAGAGTCTAAACGAATCAAGTGCTTCATTAAACGAGTCAAATATTGCTTTGTTGTGAAAATGAACTAGATCATTGGGGTAGCATGTCAGGTTTTTATCAGATAATATTTTCATTTCAAAACTTGAATAAATTTCCGTTGATAGCACTCCTTCATGGTTTGTTGGAATATCTTCATCCTCCTTGAGATTATCGTTTTCTTAGGGATCTATGAAGTGAAATAATTTCAACATTTCAATAGCGGAAGTGCCTAAGCTTGTGTTCAATTTCTCTGTCACACTCTTGAGAAGGTTTTAGTCATCTTTATGCAAAAAACATTTTATTAAAAAATTAGATATTCTAAATTAATTTTTGTTGATTAAATATTTACTCATGATAAATTCCGACAAACCTTTTAGATATTTATCTACTGAGCTGATATTCGTCTCTATTCCTTCTGTTTTTGTCTGATCGAGTTGTTCTCCTTCTGAGAAAAAAGCATAAATCATAAGAAAAATAATCATTTTGGTAAAGATTTGTAAACTGCAAACTTAATTTAGACAAATTATATTAAAAAATAATAAAATGTTACAGCTATCTCTATCTTCATAAGAATTTATTTCTGCTGCTACTTTGAATTCAGATTCTTGTGCTAGACTGATCTAGATTTCTTTTCTTTCTTCGTTCTTATTCTGCAGAGAATCTGAAAGCTATGGATAGTCATGAAGTTCTATGTTAAACAAAAAAGGATGAATGAATAATCGAAAATACAAAGACATCATTAAAGTAATAAAAATGAAAAGTATCTTTCTCTCTTTATTAGTTTTTTACCTTGAATAAACTCATCCATCAGAAAATTAAAGATTTCTTCTGACATTTTCATGGCTTTTGAAATGTCTAAGACCTAAAATGTCGATGGAGAATTGCTGTTGATATTATTTTCAGGCTAAATTGAAACATCCTGGTTAATAATATGTTTTGATGACTCATCAATTGACTTTGAATGCAAAAACTGCTCAGTATTAACTTGTTGTGACTAAAAATGACTAAATTGTTATTACTCTGATTAACCATGATTAGTTTAATCTCTGATATTGACTTAATTGCAGTTAGAATTAACAGAACTGTGATGACTTGGCGAAAGTGCACTAAGCTTGCATGAAGAAAAAGCACTTAACCTATTACTGTCGAATAATTCAAAGCTCTCATCACTCAATGCTTTAAGGCTCCCTTCTTCACTAGTGTCTTTTTTTAGATTCACCATATGTATGTCCCATTTCCGTGCATTATTATGATGAATATTCTCCTCTGAATGCTAGTTTCTGTTTCTTTTTTCACTTGAGCTTTTTTCTTGTTCTTAGAAATCAATTTCTCCTTTTTCTTCCTTCATTCCTTATGATTAGACATTTCTAATAGCTTCGATTCCTCCATTCTGAAGCTAAATCAGCTATTTTTCAGCGAACTCCTAAAACGGCTCTTTTGATAATTGACTCACTTAGTCTTCTAAGAATTATTCATTTTTTATGTTAATCTGCTATTTTTTCTCATTTACATTCTTATTCTTTCGTGCTTCTTAATTTTATTCAAATATACTATGTTTAGCTGTAATAATTTCTCTTCCTGAGTTGATTGATGATTGTTCCTAAACAGCTTATCTCTTGAAGGTTCTTTTCTCAGAGAAAGACGAAAACAGTTGTTTATTGCTTCCTTATTCAGATTTAGAAGAATACAGCTCAATATTGAGAAAATCTTGCACAGAATTATCTGAATTGTATTATTCTTAGGATATTAATAATTAAGCATTTGTTTTATCTTCCTACAAAAGCTTTCGGATATTTTCTTAAGATTTTACCTTGATTATTTCTAGGATGTTTTTAGAATCAACTTATTACTACTACTGATCATAAGATTCCAACATCTTAACTAAATCGGACCATTATTTTACTTGTTCATCCTTCGTTTTTCTTAGTTCTTCTTCCTTTTTCTAGGAATAAACAATACAAACATTATTTAACCACATTAGTTGGCAATAAAAATAAAATTTAGCAGCTTAATTTTTTTCGTTTTTTACTTTATTTTTGAATACTTGTTCTTCCTTGTCGACTTTGGAATTTTCAATAGGTTCAGAGTGGATTTATTGGCTATTGTGATCTCCTTCGGTATTTTAGTTTTTAATATTAACATTACTACTTGTTTAATTTTATATTTATTAGTGAAAAGAGTGAGATAAATTGTTTAATTGAGGTGTGTGGTGGTTTTATAGTGAATTCAAGTTATTATCAGACTGTGACGGTCTAGGGTTGATTGGAAGTTAAATTTCCTACTCAATTCGAGAACCTTCCTGTTTTAAAATAAGAAAGGCATCATTACTATCATCTCAAGTTATTTTAAAATAATTAGAAATAATTCCAGAATTATTTTTTGCGAGAAATAGAATAAGTTTGTTATGAATAAAGAACAAAATTGATGAGGCATTACTTACATGGGTGGCTGATTCTCCGAGAGCATCTCCCAATTATTAACTTTCTTTGAACTCACCATTCTCTTCTGCTAGTCCCTGCATTTATTTTTGTCTCGCATATTCATCGATCATCGCGACATCTTCCGTACTGAGGAATATTTTTTCATTATTTTCTAAGATAAACACCGTTCCATCTTCTTCTTCGTAGAGAGACTTGCCCAGTAAATAATCTAAATCCATCTCGTATTCCTCTTCTCCTTCATATAGCTCACCTGTATTTTCTGCATAATTTTCGTCGTCTTCAAATAACTCGTCACTGATATCTCCCGTATCTTATCGTATCTGCAGATGTTCCTCTGCTTTATTTAGTTCATCTCCTTTGATATGAGCAGGCTATGTCAAATCTTGTCTTTGATTCGCATGATTATCTTATTCTCCAACTTAGATTTAGTTTATTTCATGTGGATGTAAGGCGATTTGCTGTTCGTTTTAGTTTCCTTCAACTTCTTATGTATCTTCATGCTCTTCCATGTAATTTTATGTTAAAATTTCTTTTTCTCTATTGTCTTGAATGTTTGTCTCTTGATTAGATTCATTTTTCTTCCTTAACTATGGTGCCATTGGGCCTACAATAACTTCGTTCTCATCAATCACAATCCCTAAATTCATCTTCCGATTGCCAGATTACCTTTTCCCTCCTTTATTGCTTTAATCTTAGTCTAATTCTCCCCCTTAAACTTTATTATTAGTAATAGTATCGCCGACGACATTTTTCGTTTCCTTATTAAATGTATCGCTCAACTCAGATTGATCCTTCTCATCACTTATGAAAATATCGGAGCTTCCAAGCATTCGATTATCCTTTTCGTACCCTTTAGATTTCTATCCCAGATATTGAGCTAATTCGTCAACTATAACGATTTTGTCAGAATTGCTATGATCTAATTATTCTACCCCTTAACGTGGATTGTGAAGATACTGATATTCTAAAAGGTTATCCTAATCATATTCACAATCTTCTTGCTTCTAAATGCTTCTCAGGTGTTCTTCTTCATTGTGTAGATTCGTTACCTTCAGATAAAAGATAAATAAACTGATTAATGATTTTCAAATAATAAAAAAAAATTCTTCTCATAAATAAAACTCTTGATGTTTCTACCGTGTATGAATGTGAGAGTGAATGTATGGCATTAGTATTATTATCATCTTTCCCAATATATCCATTCTACTCTTTGTCCTTCAAGCTTGCCAATCCCGTCTGATGTTACTTACTGGAAATCTAATAATTTTATTTTTTCTCACTCCAAACCTAGAATCTCTATTACTTTATCATTTCAATATACTCTTCTAACTCTTCTGGAGTGTATTCAACACCAGTCTATTGAATATACCTTCCTATCTCATCTCGAAGTGCTTAATCTTCATCTTCTCCAATGTGATACCTCAGAATTCTTCTCGTTTAAACTCCCCTCCATATTTTCTAAATTATTATTGCAGCTTCTGCTATTCTGTTATTCGATATGATGTGATCCTTTTAGCTACTTCCATTTGCTTTGTTGATCGCAGCAGATCCTGCATTCGCAACTCCAAGTTTATCACTATTCTCTAGTTTATCTTTTTGTGCAAGTAATTCAATCTACCGAATCTAAAGTAGATTATGTTTTTCATCTTCATCGAGTTCATCTACAGGACTGTAGCCTTCTCTGCTTGAACTCATTAGAGCTTATTATCTGGAGGTCTCCTTCATATCCTAGAAGCTCTAGCTGCTATGGAGAAGATCTTATTATTTTGAATTTTTTCCTTTTTACGACTGATCGAAGGATTTTATGTCAGATTAAGAATTTTAACCCATCTCATCGATATCCAGAACTTCATTTTATCCAACCTAAATTCCTGGAATTTGCTCATAATCGCCTTCGTTTTAGTTGTGGAAAACTTAACCATTTTAATCAAAAGCTTAATAGTTATTGCTTTAATCTGTTTTATCATTTTTATCTGTTGCCTTCCACTTTTATTCTGCGATTCTAAACACATCTCTTGGAGAAACCAACGAAGCAATCCCTCTTGCAGCTGACAACTCAGGCTCATGTTGAATCAAAGACTTTCCATTTGTCTTATCTTTATGGTTTACAATACTTGATTTTTGAGGATAATTATGAGTACCATGTTTGTCATTATTTTAAAATTAATCTACAACCTCTGGATGTTCTTCTTACCTTATTAGATCTTGTAGTTTATTGTTATTTGCGCAAAGTTACTAAAACTTCGGCCCAAGAAGTAGAAACTACTCAAAAATACGTTATTTTCTTGATTCAATCTGCTAAATGGGTTGTTTCGGTGGAGAATGCACAAAGTTGAAACTCTGATCCTTGCTATTTCTTGTGATGAAACTATGCAGACTAGTCTTCCCAGAGCTGTTGTTTTGATTCTAGATATAATTCCCACCATTTACTTTAGTACTATTGATGTGGTTGTTGTTGTGATTGTTAAGTGTTGTTGTAACCTCAGCATTATTGTCTTGCTTTTAGACTTGTTGTTACTAAGTATTCTACTGTTAATGCTGTATCTACTAGCTGATAATAGCATTTTAAAGAATCCGTCTGAATTGCGAGTTGAGCTAATCAAATTTAGAGTCATTATCTTGTGCATTTTCCAATGCATCCCAGTCAAATTCCAAATCAGCCATAGACGAGGAATGAAGTGCATGCTATTAATAGTAACTTGCAGACTCGATTGTTCCATTTGTGCAACTTCTTTACCTTTAATTCTTGAGAAGTTACTTTTGTTCATGGATCTAACCATTGGTGTGCTTTTTCCCAACAGACTTTGATCTTGTTTATCTTGTCTCGATTGATTCACTCAATCTAGTTTCTCTTCCGTTCGGAGCATGTTTCTTAATTTTCTCCTCTAACCTCCTTAAATTAACAGATATTCTATGTTTTTAGATTTCTTTGGAGTATTTCTCATGCCGGTCATGTTCATCTTATTTTTGTTTCCTAGTCTCAATGAATGATTATAGCTCCTGATGCTCTTCTTTTGATTTCTAGTGATATGGACTGTTTTCTTGTTTTAGTTTGAATTCACTAATGTACTTTGGACTCTCTCTTCCATTTGATGTCTACCTCTCTAAATCTAAAAATAAAAATTAACATGAAAAATAGTTAAATCTGAAATTAGAAGCAATTAAACTAGCAAACTGTATTATTTTTTTTACTTTTTTTGGAAGATTTATTGATTTCCCTTGAGTTCATATTCATAAATTGTAAACCAAGCTATTCTCTTCTGTAATTATCATCGCACTTCATTTAATGGATTTATTACTGCTAAATTCTTTCTTAGCTGCGTTCCTCCCTAGCTTGCTAATCTGAAATAAACGATCTTATCTTTTACTGATTAAAACCCCAAGGAAACGACACAACTGCTGCGGCTGCTTGTGGTTCCCTTTCAAGTTACTGCATTTACTATTACTGCTATTTCAAGAATCTTTACGCATTTTTTATTCTAATTTATTCATTTTCAATTTGCAGCTGTAGTTTTCTTTCTTTTCGTAATTTTTCTTCTTATTCCTCTTGTTGTCGCAGAATCAGCTCCTGAACTAAGTTAAACAGACAAAAGCAGAAACATAACTCTAGTATTCAAGGATTTATTTGAAAAAAAAATCATTTTTACTTTTCTTTCTACGTAAGTTCTCAAGCACCACACGATCTACATGATGTTCATTTCTCTCTGCACTCACACTCTTTTCCTCTTGAATTGTTTCATAAAAACCAACAAAAAATAGTTAAATATTCATGAAAATTCCGATTTATTGTGTTTTGTCGTTTACTTAAACTTCTTCCGATTTAAGCACCCGATGCTGATTGCTTAGAATGATGACTGTTCCTTTAACCTAATCCCGCTTTATCTTCAACACTGCTGTTAATTATCTCATTTGTTATGCTTTTGTCGACATTATTCTGATTAGAGTTACCTTTACCAGTAGTTCTAATATTTGTTTCTCTTTTATTATTTCCTTAATTTTTAATGAAACTATTATTGTTGTTATTTATCATCTTTTCTTAGCCATTATTCCTACCAACTGAAGGTGTCTATTAGTTAATTTGGTTTAAACTGTTGTTGTTATTATTGTAACTACTCTTTTGATTTCTTTCCCTATTTGTACTTAGATTGTGTTTGTTTTTCTTCTTCTTTTTTCCACTGCTCTTTGATCGTTATGATTTTCTTTATTCGAATTTTTACTCCCCTGACTTATTTCTTGATCTTTTCGATGGATTCAAATAGCGTTTGTCTTCACTTATTTCTTCATTCGGCTTATCTTCCATTCTGTTATCGAATGTTTCGCCATTTACTGTCCAGAGAACTCCACCAACACCATGAAATTCTGCATCAGAATCTGTATTGTGAGTCCCTTCATCTTTCTCTTCAGTGTTAACAATATCTCCTTGATTTCCAATCTTTTTATTAGTCTTTGATTTCGTTTCAGCTCCTGTTTTCGAAGCTTTACTTGACTGCTATTTTCTATTTTAGCTTGCATTTCTCTTTCCCTACTTTTCTTGTTATTATTAGAAAAATGGAGGTCTAATATTTTCAGAACTCTTTTAACAATCTTCTTTTTTGTGTAAATGTCCATTGCCTTTTTGTACGGGAAGCCGCTTAGATGCAGGATATTCAGATTGCTTAAAGAAAGGGTCGATTGTTGAGAATTCACAAGGCACTGCAGATTTTGAAGTTGGAGGAATATCTTGGGATCTACATGTTACAGCAACTTTGCTCTTTGTAGAATGAATCACTCTGCCTCCTTTTGATTGGTTTACCAAATAGCTCTTCTCTTGATGATGACTAGATAGCAAATGATGAGAGTTCTTTGGAGGCAGAGGAATAGTGTTTTTTTCTATTTTTTTTAAAAATGAAATAAAGCAATTTTTGAAGTGCTAAAAGGTACCCAAATATTTTCATTACTGCCCGCTTGATTGTTGGGTTTCAAGATGACTATTTCCTGAACTGCGCTGATCTTTCTTCCAGTGAATGAGGAAGAATGAGGATTATTGTTGTTATTTCTGCTATTTTCATTTGAATTATCTCGATTCGAATGTTTTCTAAAGACAAAGAGAACAAAATCAATTTTTCTGGCCAACCTTCCTAAAAATGCAAAAAAGTAAAATGAATTTACTAAGATTATCTTGCGAATGAAGGAGGCATGTAAACTGTCGGATAAAGAGAGCGTTCCAAAGGATCATTTAGAGTGCTGTTTGGTCCATTCATCTCGATTAAGCTATGATTAAGCTAATAATTTTTGTTACTCATACCTTTTTTTTTGAATTTTTTCGCAGATATGATGAATCAATCACTCAGCATTTGAAAATCCTTAATTAGAAAAAGATTAACTCTTTCGATTGAATCCTCCACAAAGTCATCCCCCAAAACAATTATGTCTTTTTGATTTTCAAAAATGATTTGAAAGATTGGATAAATAGCATAGGATAATAAGGAAGTTTCCTTTTTAAAATTGTTTAGGCGAAATTTCGATTGATTTTGTTAGAATTAATTGATATTTCTGCTATCTAAGTAAAAATGTCTGTTTGTGCTCTCTCTTCTTCATAATGCTCAAAGATAAAAGGCAATCAAATTTGTATGTCTAAATATTTTAACTAATAAAAGAAATAAGTGTATTCTTCTAAAAAGAATATTGATGTTATCCAATAAAATTGATTTATTGAATACCAGGATTTAATTTTGCATGAAGTAGCATTCTAAATTAAGATTCCAAAGCTACAACAATATTAAATGATATCTACTTAAAATTTAAGCACATGCATTTACAGTAATGATCTTCATGTGTTGCAGTTTGTTGAGAATTAAAAATAATACAACGAAAAATCAATTTCTCTTATTAACTTCTTAACTTCTTAACTTAACTGGGTAATTAAAATAATTCAATAGCAAGAAAGGTATATTTTATGATGGAACACAATTTGATATTAAATCTAAGGGTGAATAACGAACGAACTAGAGAGAGATTGGGGGAAAAGAAAACGATAATCTTCGCAGAAATAAAAGGAAACAATAACCTTACCAACTGTCTGTGTTATTTCAGCTAGCTCACACATATAAACCCCACATCTGCATTCCCAAAAAGACCTTCATATTTATCAGGAGTCAAAATGTTCGCCCTCGCTTATTAGAGTGGAGCCTTCGTTGAAGTGTTTGATGTCCGAAGTAAAACTATTTTGAGAGGCGCAGCTTGGTTTTTATTATTTTTTATCTGCGATGATAATCTTAACCGTTTGGTTTTTTCATTTTTTATCTCCACAAAGCAAGCAGCGAAAAAGATAGGGCATTTATGAATTTATTTAAAATCGAGCAGGCTGCTTAATCGTAAAAGATCTCAGATAAAGCACTGAAAAGTAAAAGAATCTAGAGAAACAAACACTTTCTTTGATAAACATATTTGTACTTATGTTCTACAAATAGGTTAGGTTCTTGAGATACAAGGCAGCGGAAACAGAATCAAGCTACCAAAGAACGACAAACAAGGATTAGGTTTGACGCAGAGGTTTTTAGTTGTGCAAATACTGATCTAAAACAGTGCTGCTTGGATGATGGAACTCATCGTTGCTGATCAGACCAAGGTGAGCAGAGGAAATATTTTAGATTCTCCTTTGGAATTAATTGATTTTTTGGTTGGTATCAGAACAAAAGGATAAGTTTCAATTCAGGTGTCAAAGAAATAGAGAATAAGCAGTGCAATTTGCTGGTGCCCACATCCAGCCTGATCCCTTCTAATAAATGGTTGAATCTTCAAATTGATTGCTCAAGCTTTCTAGAAGCATCGTCATCATCATCAGCATCTTCAGGTGAGTTTTGTCTTAAAGATAAAAATAACAAATCATATTTATATTATCTAGGGAATAGATTCAAATCTCTTGAGGCTATCATTATCTCAGCACCATGCAGAATTCGTAGAATATTCACTTCTAAGTCCTTACTTGGAACTAAGAAACCTTAGGGTGACCATGCAGAGGAAGTTCCTAAAATATTCTCTTTCCCAGCTGATGTGGAATCAGAAAATGTTCTAATTTCTCTTTCTTCTGTTTCGGAAGTTTTTAGAGAAAAGCATTCTTAAATGGCTGACACATTTAACTCCAAGTTTGGAGATTCCCTAGGTTAATTAGAATCTCCAATGAATTCAACTTTAGGCATGAACATACCGTTCTAAAAAAACTAAAGTAACTAAAGTGAAACAGATAAACTCAAAGTCAAAAAGAACCCCTGTGAACCGATATAAGAGCATCCAGCGAAGTAATAGCATCGAGGGTCAAATAGAAATCCCAGAGATTTATCTTCTCCTAATACAACTTCAGAGAAAATGCCAAAATAGGGGATAAATAAAAATATCAACAAATATCCTCTACCTCATCCTTCGTCTTCATCTTCTTCTTCTCATGCTAAGCATTAGTTTGGAGGATATTTAGGGAGGAACACGATTTCTTAAGAAGATGATTGCAAAGAGTTTTAGACTACTGCTGTGTCTGATCTACGAGGTTCAGTGAATACGATGAATTCCGGAAAATAAAGAGTAGCGATGAGCCCACCTGATGTGAGCAGCAGTTATAGCTCGAATCAGTTATAAAATGCAAGTTCAAATACATTCAATTCAACTGCTGCTAGCAAAGGGCAAAGGGTTAACTCAAGACTAGGGAAACATACTCCTTTGAGTACACAGAAATCAAATAACTACAATAGACTAAATGAATAGAGTAAATCCCCCAAGACTACCAACAGTGGCACAACAACAACCACAACCTCAGCAGCGAAATCAAATCCATGGAGCACAAATATCTCCAAAGCTAGCAAGGCAAACTACATTTCTGCAGGGGGTATGTCTGAAAGTTCTGATAGCATTCCCGGTGGGAAGAGTTTGACAAATTTGACGCCAGAAAGAACAAAATAGTACCGTGTTAATGAGGAAGCATAGAAAGTCCCTGGAGTAAAGCCAAGAGAGGTTAATAGATAATCAGTTCCAAAGTAAAAATATCAACTGTAGAAATCAGAAAAAACGAATACTTCTTCAATAAAGAAGCCTGGCGTTTCTCAAGAAGCGCATACTCCACCACCAAGGAAGCATGAAAAAACTGAAGGAAATAGGAGATAACTCTCAGTGAGCAGGAATCAGATAACCGACACAGAATATTTCGAAATGTCATAGAAATTCTCTACTTTAGGCGATCCTAGATTGTTCTAAATCGAGCATATTATTGAAGAGAAAAACACAACCAAATCATCAGAAAATTAAAAAATATAAATCCAGAAATCCAAAGCACAAGCACCATAATCGCAAGCAAACAAAAAACCAGCAGGAGCTGTTGGTGCTCCTAAAATATTCAAGAATCATCCATAAAACGATAGGAAAGGAGTTTAAAGTAAAATGATTAGTAATGCAAACAAAGTACCATAAAACTAAAAGGACAATAATTTCAAAGAAGAAGATGAATAAATTGAGGAGGTAATAGAGACAGAATCAAAATTAGCTGATGGGGCGCGTGATGATTGGGAATAATGCAGAAGAGATGAAGATTTTGATCATAAACATCTCGCTGGAACATAAAATAAAACCCTTAAGAATGTTGGAAGTGGATATTTTCACTCTGCCGAAAGTTAAGAATCATGCAATGATGACAAAAGGCTGACTTTTAACAACAATGAAGGATTGATGGCGAATGGTATCAACTAAAATTCAACTGGACTTTCATTCACGAAACCGAATTTAATCGTTAAAAGAAAAGAAAGTGGGGCAACTGATTTCCATAGAACAGGATAGCATCATTATCAGCATATGAAATCTTCTCGAGAAGAGAGCGAAGAAAACGATAGAATAAAAAACAAAACTGATGGGTTTATTAACAACTAACAACAGAACAGAAATTACAAGAGTGATACTAAACAGCGGGATCAAGTGTTTAAGTAACAACTCCCTGATATTGATGAGCAAACAATCCCAGATACAGACACTTTGAAATAAACATAAACGAATTTCTTCAAGGAATAAATGAATATTTTCACAGCTGACATGAGACCATTTACACCACCGTTTAACTAAGTCGGCAAGGTAGTTAGTGCTTCTAATTAATCGACAGTTTCTATGTCGAAAAAAGCTAAAGAAATGGATTAATCAGATCATTAAATTGAAGTAATTTACGATGATGTGTTGAACTGCTACTATGATCCAAAGACAAACCAATATTTTGATCTTAAATCATGAGCGAAATGTTCTGCTAATTCGCCACATAAAAAAATATTAATTATCTTTGTCTCTCACTGTCTTTCATATTTATTTACTTTTTTCATATGCCTGATTTATTTAGTTATTTTTTACTTTGATTTTAAATAAGAAATGTGTTCTAATTTTATTTTTAGTTGTAGCAATTATCTTTGAAAGAGATAGATTAATAAACATAGCTTAGAAGTTAAAGGACTACACGAAACGGCTGAGAAAGCTTAAATGAAAGGGTAGAACGTAAGAAAAGGATTAAGAATTTCAAAAAGAAAAAAAAGGGAGAAGTTCCACCTTGAAATTTAATTAGATTAAAAAAAAGATAAGAACTTTAGATTGAAACAAAAAAAAAACTCTTGAAATTCGATTAAAAAACTTTACTAGGACATGTGGAATAGCTTAGCTTGCTAGTCATATGATGTTTGCTCGACAAGAAGAATCACAGAAGTAACAATAACATTTAGTTAAATAACAAATAACTTAACAAAAAGATCGAGTTTAGAATATTTATGGTTATTTTATTGATAAAGGCTTAAAGAAAGCATCTGCAATAGCTCTCAAGAGCGAAATCTGCAATTAACATGCAGAAACCTTGGCAGCCATCTCATTCGCTTTCGAAATGGTCGAATAAATACACCAATACAAGGAATGAGAAGATTTAACATGACAATAAGGTTCTCCTTGAGAAGATGATGTTTATTGATAAAAAGAACACTGAAATGAATCCAAGAAGAATGCAAGAATAAGTTCATCCAATTAAGAGCATGGCTGAGTATCTTCGAAGGAGAAATCAAGAGAATCTCGCTGATTAAAACAATGTTGAAATTAAAATATAAAATATAATTATTTTTAGACAGATTTTTCAGCATTACTTAAAGAAATGAGTGAATTAAGTAGATTATTTGAAAATGTGAAAAAATTGTAATTTTGAAGAAAATAATTGAGAGAATTCAAACGGCGACAAAGAAATCAACCTACGGTAAAGAAATTTGGTTACCAGACAGCAAAAAATGTGAACTCTACAAAAGCAATATACTCAGAAGTAAGTAAAAAGGTAAAGCAAATCAATAAGAATCTAGAGATTGAGTTAGAGTAGTTGATATTCACCTGATAAGATGTCTTTTTTGTTTTATCTTATTCGAACAGTTTAAGGCATCGACTATACTCATCTGACGAAGATAAATTACCCAAACGAGAAATTTATTATCCGCAAGGTCCATAATAATTCTTCTTAGCCCAGTAAGCCTTGTTTTACAAGTTGATTACATTAAATTCTTTTTTGTTGGTTAGATTTTTTCAATAGCAAACCAATAACACCAAATGAAAGACAGCATGAGAAAAAAAATGTGCCAGATGATATTGATTTCAAGCTGTGAATAAAAGGATAAATCTTCGATTCAAAAGAAGAGAGAAACATCTTAAGAAAAACAACTGCTTAAAATTTTCAAAGAATGCTATGATTTATGTAATCTTTGTGTTAAAAAGAAGTATTCTAATATTTTGGTATCTCTAAAAAATATTATAATACTTCTGGAAACAATTTGGTTGTCATTCTGCTTTGGAAGATTTAAAACAATTGATGTAGGTTACAATAAATTCATAATTGAGGATGATAATCAAAAAGTAACTCTGCTAACTGTTATTTGGCAGTAAAAGAGACTTGACTAATGGAGAGGGAGTTAAGATGGAATCATGATTAGGGAAGATCTCAATAAGAAAGAATAAGGAAATTGTTTTAGCATAAAAAAAAATCCATAGGGTTTAAGATAATAATAATTATTATTTATTATTCTAATATTGATAAAGTAAAAAGTTGGCTAAGGCTTAAGAACTAATCTTTATTCATTTATCCTATTATCTTATTGTAATTGTGTGCTAAACACCAATGGCATGATGGACTGTATTAACCATGCATTTTTAATTGTTTAACTAAAAAGAAGAGGAATAAAATAAAAGGCAAGCATTTTTTGTAAAGCATGATGGATTCATTAATGCAGTTTGTTCATTTATTTAAGGGACCACTTAAAATGTCCAAAACGAAAGAATATTTGAGTTTTTTTTTATCAAATTTTAGAGAAGAAACGGAAATAACAGAATAAGTAAAATAGAAAAACAAAATAAAAAAAGCGAATTTCAGTAAATCTTTTTACAAGACTATTTTTGGTTGATTTTGAAAATCCATTTTAATTTTTCTCCATATGTGAATGCTCATATATTTATAAAAGTTTCTGCTGAAACTCATCATCTCTAACCATTCTAGAGAAAAATTGATGATTTGAAATGTAAAATAATTAAAAACAAATACTTCCTTTAAATTAATAAATTTTTTGGTCTACGTGCATTTTAATAAAATACAAATCAATATCCTTCATTAGATTTCTTCAAGGATTCTATGAATTAATTGTAATTCTCCAGAGAGTTATTGCTGTAAAACAATTAAAGTCTTTCAAGTGCTTCAAGTTCTTCATCTATTTCAAGTTGGTCATTATTTTGATTTGAAGCAGGAAAGAATTAATTTGAACATACTCTGATCAAAGTACGTATTGGTTAATTTGGATAGGATGAGTATTCTTGATCTTCGACGTTTTATTCTTAAGAAGTAAATTATTCTTATTCTTAAGATGCAAATTAGTCATCACTGTATGGCTAAATCAATTGCTAATTTTGAGGTTCAAATTGGGTCAAACAGCCTTCAAAAAAGGCCTAGTATTGCTGATTTTAAAGTACCTGATGATCATATTCTTGAGAACTAAAATATGGCTAGTTTTAGATAATCTGAGAAACAGCTTAATAGCTTATTTGCTCGTCAACATATGCATCATCAATTGACTCGATTTAAGGAAGAGAAAATCCTTGGTCTTCAGATGAATTATTTTTGGGACAATAATTTTCCAATAAATCAGTGTGTTTGTTACTATTTTATTTTTCTCCTTCGATATATGATTCTTGATTAAGAGGATTTTTTAGATCTTCAAATTAGTTGTAAGGTGAGTCCTTGCTTTTAATTAGATAAGTGCTTTCTGCAGGAAGGCAACAATTTTTATTAAATTCTCCTCCAAAGAATAATTCATTAAGCTGATCGATTTGGTGGGATTATTCAGATGTTAAATTTTATGATTTGCTTTTCTACCTTTGGTCATGAATAATACAAGGCTCGTTTTGAAGCTTTTCAGAATCGGAAGGATTGGAGAAATATTTTTCGTCTCTGTGACTAATATTCTGTTGTCGTTTACGAAAGATTTTGTTGTTAGGAAAAAGTGCATTCCAAATTTCAAATATGCCTTTGATTTATTGTTCAGGATGAGAACAAACGTAGTAGACAAACAGAGAGAAAGCTCGTTTCCAAACTGAAGTCTGCCATTCCTTCGAGTGTTTCAAATTACTAGAGATATTTGTGTCCAAAGTGACTTGCATGTTTTCGCATAGCTGCTATTTAAATGCTGCAAGTTTGTCTGCTTTTTCCAGCTCGAAAATGTAGCCATACATGAGCTTCATATACTTTGTTCCTTTCATTTCTTCGTAGGTTTATTAGATATATCGAGTGATTTCCTTAGCTCTTGGGATGCCTAAGCTGTCTTTGATAAAGTTACCAGCATAATCCTCCAGGAAATAGTTGCATATGGAGTTCTAGAAGTGTTTATTCAGAAAGTACCGATCCTTGCGTATGACATCAAGGATAAAAAGCACATCTTCGAGAGTGCGCTCCTTAGCAAAATCAATAATGCTGAAAGTCATTATGATTAATATTGTTGTTATTTTCTTTTGATTTATGATTCAATTGTATTCTTTTGAAGCTATTTTATATTTTATAAAATCAAGTTTTTCCTTCGCTATTTCCTGAATCAATAAAGGCCCCTTCCTCCTCTTCCCCTACCTCCCCCTTCCAAAATCTTTCCCTATCTAGGCTTTGTATTAGTATTAAATTAAAATACAACCACTTTTCGTTCATTTTATTTTTTTACGACATCCTTCCTTTTCCTTTAGAATTAGCAGTTTTCTTCCATTTATTTAATAATAATATCTACAGCTTTTGATTTTTTACTCAGTTTTAACATTTTTATCAATTTCTAATTTTTTGACTTGCAAAATGGCTAGTCTTTAAACTAAAATAATAACAATATTCGAATTTAGGTTTAAATGCAAATATTTTAAGGGAAAAAAAAATAGATAGTTTTTTATATAATTAATTAAACAGTAGAAAATATTTTGAATGTAATGTAATAGATAGAGTTGATAGAGTGCTTGATTTTCGAGAATGGTGGGAAGAGATAAATATAATTCAAGTGAATTTATTTTAAAAGAGAAAAATTAATTAGTTAAGAAGATTCTAAAATAATGAATAATCACTAATTATACAGGTAATTTATGGGCCATTAAATCTAAATTATTTTTGTAGAAGAGAACAGAAAGGGGGATAATAGACACATAGGAATATAATACAAGGGAAAAGAGATAGATAATCAAGTGAAAAAAATTATTGTTGGATTAGGAAATTATGATTCAGTAATCAATCACAACAGCTTGAATGATTTGAATACTTTAGATTTGATCTAGTCACACTTCATTTCTCATTGTTCCTAAAGAGTTAAGTTACTTACAGAATAATTTGGAATCATCATGCTATAATTTGAATTAGGCATGGTATGCAAATCTGAATCTCTGTTCAGATCAAGTGAGGTCTATCTAGTAGTTTAAAGAGAATTCTGATTCAAAAATATAGATGAAGATGAACTAATCACAATATCCTAAACTTCGCAGCGTTTCAATAAAGGAGAATCGATTGGATTTGAACTGCTTTAGAAGGATCCGATTTGCTTGCAATATCTTCTTTTGGGGGTTTTTTTCATAAGGGAATTTGTTTTAAGAATAGATTGTTCTGACTTTGGATAGTTTTAAACTTTATTCTTCTGTGTAATGCAGTTTCTAAAAAGCGAAAACAACAACAAAATTAGCAAATAATCACAGAGATTAGTTGAAATTGACTAAATAATTATATAATATGGCATCTGGATATCTAACGATAAACAAATTAAAGTCTAATCAATCACTATCATTAAAAGAATGTTATTTCTGCATCTGTAACTAACTATCTCATCAAACCTTCAATTTTATGCTCAAGAACCTCCCCCCTCCTCTCAAAAGAAATAATGTACTTTTTGCATTCTAGCAATAATGATTAATTTTGATCATTTACCTTGAGGATTGACAGCTTTGAGGATAATTAGAATCTGAATGAATCATATTAATTGAAGATTCACTGATATTGATGAACTATTTTTCGAGAAAAGAAGGTACTACTGGGGAGCATTACTATTTGAAACTGTGCTCTTAAATAAACTGCTACGGTTCTTCTTAGGTGAATTCAGCAGAAGGCTGTATGAAATTACTATTATATTCCTCTTGCATATCATTTTGTCTTACATTAAACGATTCCTGGTTCTTCTGGAATGAGTTTTCATTTGGAAGTTACTCTTTATTTGACTACTCTTAACTTATCACTTGCAGTGGATCTCTTTCAGGAATGAATATTACATGATTTATATTCTATTTTCGTTTGCGGATAATCTTTATTTCTGGAAATAGAGATGACCAGATTTCGAAGATTCCTTTGATATTTCGATAAAAACTATGGAAAAGGAGAAACAAACAAAATGCTTTTTTCCAAATTAAAGTTTGTAGTTATTTGTTGGAATTAAGGGAATTAGAAGGAAGCTCTAGTTTATCGTCTAAAATATTCTCTGTGAGCGTGTTTCTGTATTTCTACAAAAGATTATTGTGAGTAACTTCTTGGAAATATCCATTCATGAGACGAATGTATTTGGGTCCCTCAGTGTTTCTGTATCTCTTTAGTATTTCTTTATTCATATCTTAAGAATGTTAGAAATTCTCAAGAGAGCCAAGAAGGGGAAACATGAACTATCGAAGGAAATAATTAACAATGGAATTTTAGAAGTGTTTGTTGAGGTATTGTCTATCATGATGCACCTAATCAAGGAGAATCAAGATGCTGTCTCTAACCTTTCTGGACTCTTCAATCAAATGGATATTTGTTTGAAAGAATTCACTTTACATTTAATATTAGATTAGTTTATATTTTAATTATAAGGGCATGCGTTATCTTATCTATTTAAAGCCGAATTATTTGCAATTTTGCTAAAAATATTTCTACTTTAGTACCCACAAATATATTGGTTAATAATTTCTTTATTCTATTCTATTCAAAATAATATTTTTTGTTGGAAATCGATGGCTGTTTAGGGAAATGTAATTAATTCAGCTCCCAGAATATCAACTGACTGTCTTTTGAAAGCTGATTCTACTGAGTAGTAATCTTTTTGGGATCTTATGTAATTGTAAAGTAGAAGAATCTGAATTTCAATTTAGAAAATATTGTAAATTATCTTGAGGTTGACGTGTGAGAACTGGTTTCTTATATAAAGAACTCGAAAAAATAAAATATTCCATTTAAATTTATCTGATAATTCAGCCAAATACTAAGTACTTACAAATCTTATTTTAGAAGATATGGAGTAAATTATGGTGGCTTTAAGCAAAACTAAACACATAAATACTATATAAAACGATCCACTCTACCATTTTATAAATGATCCTACTTTTTCCTTTTATCAGTTATGGCTGCTTACATATTCTTCTTTTTTTCCAGCATGTGTCCAAGCGAACATGAGTAAAACCAACTTTCAGGAAAGCAATCACCTTAATTGAATCAATTTCTAAATAAATCTAAATTTAAAAGATGCCAATAAAAATTAAATTTGATCTAGCAAAGGCAATATCTCCATAATTAATCAGAGGCCACAAGAACCCTAAACAGCCACTAAATTGTTGATCTTATTCTGAAATAGTGTTAGCATCTTCTTTAGAGAAAATTCTCCTTAAACTATTTCACAAATAATTCTTATCATTTTAAGTAATAATATGATTTAAATAATTTCTACTTTAGTAACAAAAAAATATTGATGGATAATTTCATTATTTTTTTCAAATAAACCTTTTTTTTAAAAGTCCATAGCTTTTTAAGAATGTAAATATTTCAGCATTTAATCCACTTAATCTCATTTGAAACCTTGATTCTACTAAATAAGATTTTATTTTGGATCTTGGGAAATTGTAAAGTGAAAGAATCTGAATATCAATTTAGAAAAAATAGTGTTTTTCTTGAGGGGATAACTGTGGGTTTCTTTCGAGAAAAACTCGAATGAATACTTTTTTTAATCAAACCTACCTGAAATTTACGCCAAACACTAAGCTCTTACAAATCTTATTTTAGAAGATAAGTAATGAATAATGGTGACTTTAAACAAAATCAAACACAAAAATAACTAGATAAAACCATCCACTCAAACATTTTATAATTGATCATATTCATTCCTTTTATCAACTATTGCTGTTTTCACATTCTTCTTTCTCCGCATTTACGCAGGCGAATGTGAATAACACTCACTTTCTAGAAAATAATTAGCTTAATTGTAATTGATTCCAATATTAATCTAAATTTAAACGATGCCAATAAAATTTAAATCTCATTTAACCGAGGTAATATCTCCAGAACTAATCAGAGGCTACAATAACCCTAAATAGCCACTAAATAATTGAAATTATTTTGAAGTAGCGTTAGAGTCTTCTTTAGACAGAATTCCCCCTAAACTATTTCACAAATGAGCTAATCTTTTTAAGTAATAATAATAATAACAATTGATGCACTTTTTTAATTTGTTTGCACCTTTTATAAAGGGTGTTGAATGTAAGACTGGATACCCCTAAATTAAGTTTTAAGTTATTGATAATTGAATGATTTCTTCAATATGTGATCAATCGATGCTTAATTATATAAAAAAATAGAAAAATTATGGATAGGTCATTGTTTTATCTTACTTTATCAATAATTATTTTGAAGGTAATGTAATTGATGGAGTTGAGAGCGAGCTTGGTTTTCGAGATGGTAATGATGAAGGATAACTATAATTCAAGTTTTTCAAAACTATTTTAAAAGAGACAAGTGAATTAATCGACAAGATTCTAAAACAATGAATAATCAATAATTATCTAAGGTAATTTATGAACCATTAAATCTAAATTATTTTTGTTAGAAGAGAACACAAGGGGAATAGTTGAAAAATAGAAATTTAATACAAGGGAAAAGAGATAGATAGTCAAGTGAAAGTTATTATTGTTGAATTAGGAAATTATGCATGAGAAATCAATCACAATAGCCTGAATGATTTGAATACTTTAGATTTGATATGTTCACTTCATTTCACATTATTCCTAATGAGTTAAGTTGTTTACTGAATAATTTGGAATCATCATGTTATAATTTGAATTAGGCACGGTTGACAAATCTGAATCTCTACCAAAATCAAGTGAGGGATATCTAGTAGTTTAATGAGAATTCTGATTCAAAAATATAGATGAAGGTGAACTAATCACAATATCCTAAACTCCACAGCGTTTCAATAAAGGAGAATCGATTGGATTTGGGCTTGCTTAGAAGGATCCGTATTGTTTGCAATATCTATTTTTTGG
>Ga0302271_10000452_pt1 | contig 40199 bp, 22 predicted proteins | sample III_Bog_N1_1_FD_198767 | JGI IMG/M metagenome (GOLD analysis project Ga0302271, IMG submission 198767) | Peat permafrost microbial communities from Stordalen Mire near Abisko, Sweden - III_Bog_N1_1 | ecosystem: Environmental > Terrestrial > Soil > Wetlands > Peat | place: Sweden: Abisko...
TTCAATCTCAATAATAATAACTAAGGGATTTCAGAAAAATTAGTTTTAATCTGTGATCCAAAATGTTTCTTTGATTTTGTTTCTTCTCTTATTCTCTCCTCCTCCACTGGATCAACCAAAAATTTATTTAAGATAATTAAGTGATTTTTGAGGGTAAGTTTTTCAAAGACAATAGTTACTGAGGTGAGAATTAACAGAGCTTGATATAATGTTGGATAGAGAGCCTATTGAATCAAGGAGAAATACATTAAAAAATCTCTCTAATTTACATTTTTATGTTGATCAATATTTCCATAGATTAGTAGTCTCCCCAGTTAATAATTAATTTATTTTTTAACAGATAATATTTAGAAACAGTTGAGTAATTGAAACAATTTCAATAATTTTTTATTAAGAAATCACATTTCAACTCATAAAAGGGATGAGGGATGAAGAGTATCAAAAAATAGATCGAAGAAGTTTTTCGATTTTGATTAGATTATCTGACTAATAGTCAATAAGGTTGTAATCTTGTGTTAAAGTAAAAGGAAAGGGAAGAGTTTGTGTTTTTAATGAGCTTGTGAAGAAAGATTGCAATAATAGAGTGATTAAAATAGCAAAAATTTATATGGAAAAGATGATTATGGAGAAAAAAAGAATGATAATTTGTGATTATTTGTGAAGCGAGCAAGAGATTTAAAGAAAACAAATTTTAATCTAATTTTAAGAAGAAAAAACAAAGAGTAGTCTAAGTGTGTGCTATTTTAACATACTTTGATGGACAGAATGGCTGTTTTAGAACAGCTAGAAGAAAGCTTCACTCGTGGCCTACAGAATCACTCAAAGCATCCAGCAAAAATGGAAGAATTAACTCACGAAAAATAATAAATTCAAGAGGATAATCCATCTGATGAGGATGCAGAAACCTATCCAAATGAAGGGGAAGAAGAAGATAATGATGAGGAAAAGGATTAAAAATCGAATAACTCACAGCATCAAGTGAATTATGATGAAGAGAGCTCAAATAATTAGAAAATGACTGCTACAATTACACCCTTAGCTGGATAAAAACTACCTTAACAACTAAAATTATTAACTTCTTCTACTTCTAGACTCTACAATCTCACAAATAAAAGTATGAATTCAACAATCACAGCAACTCCGTAAGCTAAGAAACTAGCGTAATAGTTATCTCCTCTTAATTTCAGCAGCGAGAGCAACACAAGCAGCAGCAAAATAAAAAACTTCAAGTCGAGTTCTTCAAAATACATGTAATTTCTCAATAATTCTCGTTTTGTCAATCCCTTTTAACCCAATGATTCTTCGACGGCCTTGAAGAAAATATTGACAAATCGTGAAGAGCATAAGCATAATATTAATAATACTATTAGCTACAGTAATATCCATAATACTTCCATGCATGGAAGTTATTCTTTTTAAACTTTTCGAGCGATTTCGAAATAAGCTTAAAATCTAATAAATTCTCCGAGTAATAGAATTGTCGGGGATAATAAAGGTCACAATGAGAGCTATCATGAGTAATAGTATGTGTAGAATTCAAGTTCAAGGAAGGGTAATATGCATAGATTGATCTCCTTAGAAAAAAGTTAAGAATTTAGTTAAAGACAAAAACTAAATGGCAGTTTAAATTGTAATATCCAGAACTAATCATCTAAAAACATGAAAAATAAGGACACTAATGATAGAAATATGAAGAAGAACAATAGCTAAGAAAAGTTTCAGTAAGTTTCTTCTTCTATGCTGTCATAATCGATGACAAGCCCAAGGATGATATCACCAAATAATTCCTCAAGCCTCAAATGGTTAAATCCCTCAATCAAAGAATCTAAAAATTTTCCTCAAAGTCAGAGAAATTAGCAATAGCAATTGAAGTCCATAACCCCAAACTCTATGAGCTTAAGAGCTCTGCCCCAAGCTGCTATAAGCGGATTTGCAGTATCAGATATCAAACAATCTACTCCAAATAGAAGCCAATAATAAACATATGAATTTCATCAGAATCCTCAAAATTCTAATAATAATGCCATCAGCCCAAGCAGCTACTTAAAGCTGATTGCGAGTTCTTCTGCGTTGGAGGAAATGAGCGAGAATTTCAGGAGTTCTTTATCAATAATCGATCGTAATGAGATGAAAAAATTTGCAATTGAGAAAGAACTTTAAGTTGTTTCGCAGCCTAAGACCGAGGAACCTGAAAAGACTGATACAAGCATCTTCAAGTCCAATATGCGTAAGAGATTAAGAGCACCTCGTCATTTAAACTTCATAAGATAGCTAAACTATTCTCTAACAATTTTAAAACTAACTTTTCGTTTATTATTATTATTATTATTATTATTATTATTATTATTATTATTATTATTATTATTATTATTATTATTATTATTCATCATTTTTGACTTAAAAACTAATTCTTTTCTTGTGATAACCTTAGCCTCAACGGAGTAGCGCCTCAAACAAGGAAGCAAATGTGTCATGCTCTTAGGAATGAATGAATTCACTTACTTCTGTGTTAAAGTCAAAGGAAAAGAATCCCCTTTGCGTCTTAAAATCATTTCCAAACTGCTAGGTTCTTTCAAACTGCTTGCAAGTCGAGAGAGCACAACACCAACATAATTCAACTGCGATTTTGACTTGCAAGGGAATGTCTTTTCGTTTGAAAGTCTATCAAATTCCTTTATCTTTGAAGACTAAGAGTTTTTTTATTTTGCATTGTTTTCTGTATTAGAAGCAAAAGTTCAAGTCTACCATCACTTCGGTTCTGAGGGAACGAAATTACACAAGGAATCATCCCAATACTAGCAGCACTCTAATCATTAAAGCTCCAGCAAATAATCTGACAGCCATTCTTTGTATTCCTAAAAAAGCCCAGCGAGAAATCGGATGGCATCTGAAGCACAAGATAAACTCGCTGATCTTTCAACTTAGCAATTACGCGATGAAGTTAAGAAGATCTACAAGAAACGTCGCATTAACAATGATGGCGGGATTGTGAATATTATTATGAAAAACATTGAGAAAACACAAAAAGATCAAATTCTCAATTTGGAGAAACTAAAGAAAGAAATTCAAGAAGTTAAAAGAACGAGATTGCAGCAAGCACTAGAACAAAGGACATATCTATTTGAGAATCATATTAATCTCATCAACGCTCAAAGAGAAGAAAAAGTAACTAACTATTCACAAATTAATATAAAAATAATCACTTTTATTAGATATTTCCTATTTTCAACTGTGAGGTAAAAAAATACTTTGTTTAAAATAGGAAATCCGCAAGCAGCTGATGCTTGCTAATAAAATGAAAGAAATCAAATAATTCTAGAAGAGCACATTTGCTTTTTTTTGGATGACAAACATCAAAATAATCTTGATGGTATCCAAATTCGGTGATAAGCTTCGCAACCACAGGGAACGATAGCGTCTCATGCGTGATATGGCATTTTCGTTAACACGGCCTTTCTCAAAATACCGCATAAAAATCAAGAAACTCTGTGGTGTTAGCATTCAAAGTCGCACTTTAGTTGATTCATATTTTTCAATGTACACGTATGTCAAAGCCAAATGTGCAAAAACTAAAAAAGACGCTGAAAAAGCGCTAGCTTATTGCCTTCAAGCAAACGCATGGAGGTTCTTAGTTGTCTAAAAAATCAACCACTACATCAAAACAGCGATCAAAGTGATCCATCGGGTGAAGCTCTTCCATTTTAAAGTCAACAGCTTCAAGAAACTGCTTTTTAGATTCTGGGAAAAACGATACATGGAGTTGATCCCTGAAATCATGCAAGTTAAGCCTGAATATGTACCCTTGAGAGATCCAACATTAGCTAAAAGATACATTTAAAACATTTACTAATCTTTCAATCACTTGGATCTGAAACGAGATGCTATTGATACGTATTACAGAACTCTTCTTCATTAATATATTACGAATATTCGGAGATACTATCCAAGTTAAAATAGCAACAATAATCTTAAGAAATATGGGACTCTTTATTAAGGGTTTCAAAGCGATTCTAATAATAGTAATAAAGGAGGTGAAATCTCCTTAGAAAACGAAAACAACAAGAATAATAACAGCATCGAGAGTCTCTTGAATTCCTCCAACTAAGAAATCGAGTAGTTCCAGAGGCAGCAACAAGAGCAGCAAATGTATCATCTTCATAAATAACTGCAAAAACAGCCATCCATTTAAGTCTTGAGGCAAATAAAGATAGCATCATTTTAATAAATCCCATAATAATAGTAGTCATAAGCTTAAAACAATAAATATAAGTTACTTGGGAGCAACAATTCGATGCCACAGGAGTAGGAATATCTCATTTCAGATATCATTGATGCAGACAGCAGGAACATGCTTATGGCGTAAAACACTATTGGATCTAATTAGATTCTTGAGAGACTACCAACGAGACTAGAAACACAGTTGATAAGGCTCTTTGTGATACCAAATAGATCTTAACTCAAACATCTTGTATATTTGGAAGTCTTCGCTGTGGGGCAGCAGTATCCCGATTTACTTAAGAAAATCACTTTCAAATATCCATGAAGAACAAATAAATCCAGAAGAACCAAGAGAAAAGAATCGTTATTTTGATTTTAACCAATAAATAGTGTATTTTGTGCATTTTAAATGCATTTATCAGACAATTATCCTCTAAAAACAATGCAATTTTCTTAAATTCTTTAAAAAATGGATATTTTTAGTTTTGTCTTGTTCAACAAAATTTAAACGAAAATGTTGTTTTGCAAAACTTACAAAACAAACATGCAAGAACCATATTTCGCTTTTCTAAGAATATCTTTAATATTTGTATTTATCGTTTGCTCACTTAATCAGCGCAAGATATCCATCTTAGCATCCAGCGACTAGAAGCTCATCGTCGAATTTAGTCACTGCTAAAATCTGTGAACAAGAATTGTTAAACGTGTTCAGCACTGTGAATGTAGTTTTCTGACTTGACTCGTCTGTTTAAACCTTGCAAATCTTCACTACCTAGTCACTTCCGACTAAGCAAGATAACTCAGTCGACATCTATACTATTGAGACTAACGCCTCACTGAATTCTTCCCTCAAAGCAACGATCAACGAGAAATCTAACAGATTCCAAAGTAGAATGACACCTTGGGTATCTGCAGAAACTAGCATGTTTTTTCCATCCAAATACCTGAGTTTCTACACAGCTTATTCATGACCGTTCATAGCTTGAACAACTTCTAAGTCTTTCCAGACTCTTATTTTGCAATCATCTCCACCAGAAACGAAGGAATTGTTGTGTCCTAAGGCTTCAATTGCGTAGACTGTGCCTTCGTGGATTTGTTCATTTATTGCAATGGGCTCATCGGTTTCACTGCTCCACAGGATTAAATTGCCATCTGTACTTCCACTGACAAAGCGATTGTCCATCACGGCACGTAATGTCATAATTAAACCACTATGGCCCTTGTATTTGCGTAGGCACTGATCACCACCTTGAGCAGCTATTAGGGATTTTAACAAAACAAAAAGAATTCAATTAAAAAATGCACTAAATTATCTTATTGGTTACTTTCGTTGAGTGACCATAGCGAAATAGAGTAGTCGCTATGTGAAAGGATGATCTTGTTATCAGATAATAAATCAACGTGTGTGATTTTAGTCTCCTACGGGATGGTTCGAATAACTTTGAGAGTCTCATCGTAGATGTTCAGTGTAGAATCATCTGATATGGAGAGCATGCTGCTGGAAGGCAGAGTAAGCAGATCTCTGATTGCACCTTTATGTGGTTTATCTAAATTTTCATTGGCAATCAATGTTTTAGATTCGAAATTCTCAAAATTGTAATCATTTGGTTGTTCTATGTGAATATTCGTGCTGAGCTACTCAAGCTATCCGAATAATGTCTAGCATGCGTTTTTCGTGTTGGTTTAGTGTTCTTTGAATTACGCGATGATTGCATCTCGTTTGGTTCTTTCTTTGAGAAGCTGAGGGTCTAAGAAATCTTCTTTTTCATACAGCTACAAGGATAATTTACTTTGGTCTTCTTCGCAGAACACAAACCTGAAGAAAAGTAACTTCTTCTTAAGTTCTTTGATGTTTTTATGGAATTCGTTCAGTGATCGAGAGTTGAAATGATGCTCAATTTTGCGGATTTCTCGTTCTGCACTTTTTTCGAGAATCTCCATATGCGTGTTAAACTTTTCCCTGATTTCCTTGAATACCTTTTCATATTCATCTCTGATCTCCTTGGCGGAGGGTAGCTCCTTGAATTTGGGGAGTTTATCTGCTGATCTACGCAAAATGATTTTTTCAAATTCTATGAGTTTCTTAGGTTTGTGATTTTCATGCGGGCCGCATTCTAGGAAACAATCTCCGCAAGCGAATCGAGTCTATGCAGTGCATTCAGGCTCGACACAAAACCAATTTGGACGCAGTTAATGGATTGCACAGTTTCGAGGGCGGGATGCGTCACCTTCCTCAACAGAGACTTAAGATTAAAACTGTTATGACTTTTCCATTTTTTTTATTAATGTAAAGTGGGAATTTGGAAGATAAATCTTAGGAATAAGAGATAATTAATTAATTGTTTTTTTATTGATTTTAATATCTCAACTTCATCGGGAGACAACATAAAGCTCAGGTTTTGGGGGATACAATTATTTTCCCCCTTTTATCCTTTGTCTTAATTCTTGAGGACTCTTGTTGGATCTTTTTATTTTGATTAGCTAATTAGCTTTTTTTTCTTCTGATAGGAAATCATCAATGCTATTCTATTCTATCACAGTAAAGTGAATTAAAAATCTTTTTTGGAAGAAGAAACTGAGGATATTTTTTTAAGTTTTATCTGAAGCATTTTCAATTAATTTATGAATTTTTCTAAAGTTCCAAGTCTCCTGGGAGCTGAGTAAAATGAAAAAGTCTTCTTTATGAAAATATTATCAAGCAGAAATACAATTAAGCAAGAAAATATTTATATATTAGAGGAAACAAATGATTACAAATATTTTTCTGTTGAGCTTGTATGGGGAAAACAGTAATTATATAGATTGGCCTTACTCAGATTAGGCTGAAAGGTATGCTTAGTTTCTTATTACGATTCAGCTACTTGGGAGGGGAGGAGAAATAAAAAATAACAAAATAACAAAATAATAAGTTATTAGTGGCTGATAATCGATTTTGAAGAAACTAATTATTGAAAAAAAGGAACAAATCAGATACTTAAAAAGAGAGAGAGAAAGAGATAAATATTAGTTGAGGAATCTAGCAGAGGAAACAAAAGAGTGATCTCCATTGATAAAAATAGACAACAACTAAGAGAGATACTTTTGATACTAAAAAAGAAGGAATAATGAGTAGTGTTTAAACAAGCAAAAAGGCAATTGATTAGTAATAGCAAGAATAAATCAGTGGTACTCAGACAAGCATTCTAAATGAAAATGCTCAGAACAATCAACTTGATTTAAAAGAATCGGAAAAGCGATCTTCAAGTAGCAATATCCCCAATGATAATCCACCTCAATAAGAATAGCAGCTTGTCTAATTAACGCAAGGATAAAAATCCACTTTGAACTTAAAAAGTTAGCCTAAAATCGAAAATCCAAATGATCTTTAAGTTATTAATGATCAAAATTAAGAGCAAGGTCAGAAAGAAGAAGCAGATGGCGAGCCATAAAAAGAGAGAATTCCTGGCAACCAAATCAATAATAATCTTAAAGATGTTAGCTAAAAATCTATTAATTTAAGCCAGAAACAGATGGAATTATAAGATGATAGTAAGAGTAACTTAAATTCTTAACTTAAAGGACAAGGACAAGCAGATTCAAGCATTACTTCTTAGCCAACTATCCCTGACAGTAACTCAAAGAAAAAAATAGAAAATCTCCAACCTTCAAACGAAGACACTGAAGTTGAGAAACGTCCTAAAGAAAAAGATGATTCTGATGGATCACAACAGCTCGATAATGAAAATAATCAAAATATCAATAATAGCCTAGAAAAACAGTAATAATAACAGCCTTCTAGCGAGGATATCAAATCAGATCCCAAAAATATAATCACACCTATCAAGGTAGGAACGCAGATTGTTCGCAGGGTAGTACATATTCCTAAACTCTAATCGATTTCACGAGATACCAAGCAATACCCACAGCATTAATAAAAATCATAAAAATAAGATTCGAAAGAATAAAAATAAGGAAGCAACACATAACTGCTTGATAAACCATCACTGGAGAAAGAGTCTAGCTACTCGACGGAGAAGCAAAGCAGTCCGCGAAGGGAAAAATAAAATAATGGTATTTACAGTCATCTTAGCGGGATAAGTCCTAGAAAAGACGATAAATTTAAGAACACGATGCTGAATAGCAATAACATTGGCAGCACATCTGAGTAGGTTATGAAAATGGAGCTAGATAACGCGTACAAGCTGATTGAAGTCATCAAAAAGTAAGTGTGTTTAATGGAAAAGTTAGTAGAATTAATGCAATTAATATTTTTATTTATTTTTTAAATTTTTTAAAAAACAGAGACAACAAGTAGCTTCAATCTCGTGCATACGACATCAGCTAATACGAGAAGATGAATAGCATGGAGAGTGAGTTACGCACAAAAGATGCCGAAATCAAGAATCTCAAGCGAGAGATGGAAATCATCAAGAGAGCGCAACGAGTCGGACCAGGCGAAGAAGAAAAGAGATCATTGTAAATCAAGCGGACGGAAGACTACACAGAGCGATACGCGTTGAAATAGAAAATCAAGGAGCTCCAAGAGAAAATTGTAGAATAAGATGATAAATTCACAAAATAGTTAGTGAATTTACGATAGCACAGCAATAGTGTTGATAAATAAGGTAATGGCTATTAACCTGATTAATTACAATCTCCTGGGAAAAGAGCTCCTCGTAGAAACTAAAATGGATCGCTATCACTTTAGCCAGCGAATTCAAGTCGAACGCAGCCAGAGGAGAATGTGAATTCAAACGGGTAGTTGTAGCCAATTTAGAGTAATTATCAGATGGTGGAATCGTATTCTCTAGAGAGAAATCTCGTGAAACGCAAAATACCAGCAATAGAAAGATCGTTATCACCGAAATACTTCCCTACGAAATTTAATAATCTACAAGTTATCAAAGATCAACAACAACAGCAGTAGGGCTCTGGTTATGGGTAGAAAGAGCAGCTAACGTTAGCATAACAAATGAGCAACGATTCTGAGTTTAACAACATAGAATTCAATGAAGTTAACTTCTATGATGTAATCTAGAGGGCGAAGGTTTACAAGAAATCCAGGGATTCGTTCTCGAAGAAATTCAACTTAGAAGTTACAGCGTTGAAATCACAAGTAGCAACGCTGAAACAAGAGGCGCTTGAGATGAAGTAGCAGCTTGTAGTGAAAGATAGAAGAATCAGTAGTCTCCAGTCGTAATATAATCTGCTACAAAGGTAGAAGATGCAATAGCAAAATAATTCTTTTAACAAGCTCTTAGGCTCGGATAGAAAGATCTCAACGGAGATAGCACCTGAGCAGATTTAGTATGAGCAGTTAAAGTAATAAGCTAGATATGACACTGAAGGCGCTGAAGTAGGAAATGAATTATATGATGTTTAGATAACACCAGTTAAACAAAGGAAATCAAGTGATTTGTAATAATAAAGTTAAGGGAAATAAAGTAGTGCTTCAGCGAGTTAGTTGAAGAGTCGAAGTGCTCGATCGATAAATTCAGTAGAATCTATGAAGAATTTGAAAGGTCTAGATGGTGAAGAGAATCAGGGGAAGTAAGAAAAATAGCAGGACTCAATTACACCTAAAGCAATATTTCCGAAGATATTGCCATAGGTAATATAATACAATAATAAAAGGAGATTATTTATGATACTTTTGGACTAATTTCATTGATGGTTTTGTGAGATTTCACCTGAGGAATCGAAGCAAATTTCAGAAAGAAAGTAAAGTGTGATTTCAGATCGGAAACAAAGTGAGAATTCTTCAAGAAAAAAAAGTTTAGTGGAGGAGAAAAGATACAGCGTGACATTAGAAGCAACCACACAAGAAAGGAAGTAGAGTTTACTTGGATAAGAAGCAAAAGAAGGTAGTATTGGATAGGAAGAAACATTGTAATAAGAATAAGAACATTTGAAGAGTTCTTCTGAAATCTAGAAATCATCTTCATCACGACATTCATAAATTCGAGCATCAATTGGAAGAAAATCAATAAGTGGATCAAGCTAGAAATCAGCATTGTCTTCTTCATCTGCATTCTCCGAAACGAAAGCTGAATCAGTTGAGAAGAAAAATGTATTTGACGAATCTAACAGCCGAGAAGTTTAAGTTGGCGTTAATGAACCTAAAGACGAATCGTTCAGTGATAAATCGTTGCTCAGCACACCATCTGTGATCGTTGCAGTGCGTGTGCAATCTAACGAAAAAGGAATATCCGGAATACAATGTGATTATAGGACATTAACGACAGGAGTGATTATCAATGCACCAATGCATGTGTCTACTTCGGAGATTGGGAATAGTTAGGATAACAACAACAAAAACGATCAAGAATTGGACTAAAATGTTGGAGATGTATCGCTTAATTTGTCACAAACTCAAAATAAACAAAATCCAAATGATTAGAGTAATCTGGAAAACGTTACTAATTCTAAGGAAAATGGTATTATTTTTGATGTGCGTTCATCTTCATCGGAGGATTATTTGAAGTACATTCAAGGCACAATTGATTGTGAGACGAATTGCATACTTCAACTTAGTCTAATCAGCGCTTTAGGTTTGCGTAGTAATCTTGGTATAAAAGATCTTCAACCAGGAAGAGCTGTTGCATCTGTGTAACATTTCCTGATGGACATAAAAGAAGATGAAGTTCCAAGATGTCTGTATGGAGCAGTCACTAGTGATGGAAGATTAACATTACTTGGATTTGTTGTTGAAAAGCTGACAATTGAAGAAAAGATAGAAAGAAGTAGTAGCTAGAATTAGTAACGAATAGTGTAAAACGATGAGAATAGTAGCAATGGATAGATTGGAAAGAGTCAAGGTGTTATTGAATAGAAAATACAAAGCAGTGCTTAAAGCTAGAAAAAGGAGGAAAGTTAAAAAGAAATAGCAGCGGTAAAGTCAAAGAATGATATGCTTAGTGAGAGTGGAGTAAGTTCAAAGGAATAAAAACAAAAGAGCAACACTTCTATCAGATCATTAGAGCAAGAAAAATCAAATGAAAGTGAGAAGAAGAAGAAAAGTGTAATTGATTTTTAACTTAATTTAGATAGTATTCAAATACATTCAGAATCTGCTGCAGCAGCAGGAGGAGTAGTTGTTGAGTAGAAATCATCAGAAGGGAAGATTTTATCTGGCAGTGTTATTTCAGATCCAAAAATTGGCATAACTACTAAAGATAAGTTATGAAAGGGTGATAGAAAGAGACTCACTTTCCAAACATTGTTTTTATCCTTTTTTTTATTAGATTATTTGTTAGTTTAGATAATTGTATCCAGGACAATAAGTTTCTATTTTATTAAATTGCCTTGCCCCATATATTAAGAGATTTGAACGAGGGAGAGGATATATTGTAGGGTCGATTTGTGAAGTTAGAAATTTCTGAGAAGATTGTGATTTTTTCATAATCAGAAAAGAAGAACAAAAATAATTGATTAATAAGTGATAAAGATAAAAAACACTACAAGTTAAAAAGAAATGTTAGTAACTAGGATAGTTAGAGTCTCGAGAGGAGTGCTCGCATAAGCTGGAGCATGTGCAAGATAGTAGTTCTCAACTTAGGTAGATTGAATTAAATAAACAAATTTAGTTTTTCGAATTCTTTTTATGTTTGTAAAAATAATCGAATTTCGTGGTTTGGATTAATATTTTATAGGAAAAGCCATCCACTGGCACTACAGAAGCTAATTTCGGATACAAGAAAGTCAATATCGATGAGAAACAAGGCATGGTGAATCAAGTGTTCCACTCAGTAGCAGAAAAGTAATACAAAATTGTTAAATTCTTTGATTAGTATTGCTATTTTTGATTGTGAACTGTTTTACTGAAAATGTGATTTTTGCCTTATTGATGTTCAGATACGATATTATGAATGACATCTTGAGTCTTGGAATCCATCGATGCTGGAAAGAAGAATTTGTCAATGATCTAGGAATGCTGAGATCTACTAAAATCACAAATCCAGATAATACGGTGACGGAGTAACCCGCTAGAGTCTTGGATGTTGCAGGAGGAACTGGAGATATCGCATTTAGAATCCTTGAGAAGCATCAAGAAAGATAAGGAACTAAGAGTAATTGATTAGATTAAAATGCAAATCAAAATCAATACTAAACAAACAATGAACATTTTCAAATAATTTGTCTATTTTGGACATATTTTGGTTGAATAATTTGATAGAGAACATCAAAGTGACGGTGCTGGACATCAACGAAAGCATGTTGGAAGTCGGCAAGCAAAGATCATTGGCTAGAAACTTCAATAAAGACAGTAACTTTTATGAGATGATTTTTTCAAGAAGGGATTTTTGAGCAAGAAATCAAGAAAAGTGTTTAGATTTTGGAAATATTTCTTGTCAAAATAAGTGGAGTTTGTTCAAAACTATTTTTATTTCTGAAACAGACATCGATTTCGTGTGTGCTAACGCTGAAGTACTCCCATTTGAGAATGAGTCCTTTGATGCTTACACTATAGGTAAAAAAAAGTTATTCCCTCCTTGCAAGCTATTCATAACCCTTGAAAAATATTCCTCAAACACAACAGCTTATGGTATTCGCAATGTACCCAGAATCGAGAAGGCTCTGAGTGAAGCACATCGTGTCTTGAAGAAAGGTGGCAAAATCTAGATTCTAGAATTCTCCAAAGTGGAATAATTCCCTGTTAGCGAAATCTACAAGCAATACAACACTCATTTCCTTCCTTTCGTTGGGAAATATGTTGTCGGTGATGCTGAATCTTATTAATACTTGGTAAGAAGAGTCAGTGGAAAGTGTGAATTATTTGTATTTTTTTAATGTTAACAAAACATTTAATTATTTTTGAAACTTACACAAATTTATTAAATTCAGGCTGAGAGCATCGACAAGTTCCACGATCAACAGTCACTCCTAAGACTAATGGAAGAAGCTGGATTTAAATTCGCAACATATAAGAATCTCTCATTTGGAATCTCAGCAATCCACTCTGGGTTCAAGATCTGAGGTATTTGTAAATTTCTGTGGGTATGCATGTATGTTCCTCAATCAATAAAAATAAAAAGAATTAAAAAAGATTTTCTCCATTTTCGGATTCAAAAAAGAAGCAATGAATACATAAGGAATAAATATAATATTCTTAAGGGGAGAAAGAGGAAGAATTATGAATAAAAAGATTAGGAGAAAAAGCTTTTATGATGTATTACTCTGCATAGAGATTATTACTAGTCGAAGATTTAAATAAAATGAAGTTGAAATTTTTTTACCAGCAAAAACAAAAAATAAGAGGAAATTTTCTTAAATCAAATCACTTCATCACCCTCCTCTTAGTCATGTCCACTGTGGAGTAAATCATGATCGTTGCTATCGATTAGATTATCAAGGAGACCATCGATATCTTATATTTCAGCAGAGAGTTTGCCAGAGATTTTCTCTTCTTCTGGTGAGATTTTAAGGTTATTACTTTAGAGGTTTTCTGGAGTTGTTCCTTCAACAATATTGCCCTCTTCATCCTGCTCTTCAACTTGTTATTGCTCTTCTTAATCATGCAAATTATCTCCATCTTCATGTTCTCCTGATTCTTCTTCTTCTTCACCTCCAATTTCTTCTTATTCTTTTCCTTCTTCTTCTCCTTCTAGATCAGTCAAATCATGTCCTACCTGCTCACCCAAATGGCTTTCTGGATCATTATGTTCTTCCTATGCATTTGCATTCTCCTGATCACTTTCATGTTGTTCATTATTTATTACTTTTGAGATCAAATTAGCGTGAGTTAGATCAGAGTCTGGACCGTTCTGATGCTATTATCCCTGATTGTTGTTACTCACAAATACTCCTAAAATCCCAGCTATCTATGATAATTTTCCTGTATTACTCAGCGAATTCATAGACATAACATCCTTAATCTGTTGTAATTTAAGCGAATCAGCTTAACTACTGGGCTATTTCATCGTTAATAGGTTATTTTTTATCTCTTTCTTTCCTTTTTCAACTGCACCTTTTACTTTGCTTTCAGGCTTGATTACTTTCAGCCCTGCTTATGTTGCTGTATGCTTAGTCTCCGCAATATCATTTTTATTAAGATTATTATTTTTCTCCTTAACTATTTTGACTTTATCCGTCTGTTTAATTCCTGCCTGCTTGTTACTATTATTTTCATTTTCAGCCTTTTCCACTCCATCTTGTTTAGTTTTAGAACTAGAGTTACCTGTTCCTGCTTATCCGGCCTTTTCATTGTCCAATTTGGGAGTCGCAAGATTGAAAATCTTAGGTATGATTATCTTGTCGGCATATGAAAAATTAGGTTCAGCTCCTTTCCGTCTTGCTACTGCATCATAATCTGCAAAAGGCCTATTTCCATTACACTCATAGAACCGCATAAGCCATTAGATCATCTCTAGATTATCCTAGTACTTGCATTTAGAAAGTTTCTCCAGTTCAATAACTTTTTTGATGCCAATTTTTGTAAAAGCACTTTGCAAAACCTTCAGATTATTCACAAATTCCCAATCCAATCTGGCCTTCCAATTCACTTTGGATAATGGCACTTTACCAGGGAACATCGCATCTAAGATCTAGCAATACACAGCCCCTTACCCGAGGCTCTCTATCTTTGTCACATTAACTTGGAGTAGATCATTCACGAATTTCAAAATATCCGAGCGGGGCTTAAAATACCCCTCATCCATCATGCCAAAAGCTTCGTTCATTTTTGTTTCTCCAAAAAAATTCAATGGATTGCCTTGCTCTTTGCCTAATCAACTATTTTTGTTTTTGATTCTGTGCTTTTTCGGATGTTTGAATAGAGTCTTACAAGATAAGATTGATTATTTAATAAAAATTAGCTGCTTTTTATTATTTTTTTTGGTCTGAAAAAAAAGAAATTTACTGGAACTGTAAATTCCTTTCTAAAATTCCTTTTTTTCCCCCTTCTTTCTTTGGAACTTAGCATTAACAAATTTGATAATGGCTCATGCTTCTCAGTCTTTTTGGGAAGATATCATAAGCACATGCAACCATACACACACATAGAGACTTCTTTCCTTTTCAGAAAAGTGAGTTTCTGGACCAATTCTTAAATTTAGCAGTACTTCTGAAAACATCAGGTAGATCTCTCAATTGAGAAATAAGATCTTTCTTCTTCTCAAATACTTCTTGCTTGAAACCAATCTTCTCTTGAATTGTTATAATCTTGAGTTCGATTTCTGGAAGCTCAGATAGATTCACATATTTCACAGCATTACCGATGAAGTCGAGAGATAGTAAGATGCCGTCTTTCAAAAGAGTGCTCAAGTACACAAAGATATTGTTTTCAGCATAAGTATCAAGCTCCAATCGTAGCAGCAGTTCATACAAATACAAGTGGATCTATTTGAAGGAATCGAATCACAAAACAAAAAAATTTCAGCAAATACCATAACAAATTTTGCTTCATACCTCCCCCTCCCCCCAAAAAAATGCTGTTTTACTAGGAAATTAGGATAAATAATAGATATTTTAGCAACCAAGAGAAATGGAAGTCCAAAGGGGATGAGTTCAGCAATTGCAAATGAAAACGGTTCCAAGAAAAGGAAGGTAACGAAAATAATCCATTGTTTGAGAGTGTTAATGTGGAGTAGTTAATCTTCTTGATTATGAGAGTTATCTTGATAAAAAAGTGCAATTTCTTGATTAGCTTTGCTGTCGAACGGACTACTCTTTGAGTGCAATGAAGTTAGGGTCTTGTATGTCATCACACCGTATCCGATGTAGCTAAACAAAAATAAAAAATACTTTAGCGCTGAATGAAAGTAGTAGAATAAGAGAGAATAAGGATATTTTCTGGTTTTACGTGATGTATCCAGCAAGAGTGGTCATTTAAAGAGCGATTTGTGGTATCCAATAAATTCAAATATTATCAAAAATTTAAGATTGTTTGTTTTTTTGATGAGAATCTTCAGCGCTAAAATGATAAGTTTTGTTCAAACATTTGATGCTATTATTTCTTCTGTTATTACCCTTAGTTTTTGTTTATGATTTTTGACATTACTGATAGCACAAGGGGAAAATCTAATAAAAGAATGCTTCCATTTAGCTATTTTTTTCCCTTAAAACATAGTAAAAGCATTGCCCCCCAATAATTAAAGAACAAATAATATTCTCATATGACAAATTATTAATAATCTCTAATGGATTGGCTAGTAGAAACCTCCTTTTCCTATTTTTTTAAAGAACTGTATTGCATAAATCAAATTAAGGAATCACTTTAATTCCGTTGCGGATAATTCAAAAATCGCTCATTCCAAGCCAGTGTGATTAATCAATAATCTCTCTCTCTCTCTCTCTCTCTCTCTCTCTCTCTGTTAAGCCTATTTTTCATATTGATCAATGAGAATAAAGAACAACTGTGTTTTTCCTCGATTCTAAGCTATCTTATTATGAAAACATATACAATTGATTGACAACATCCTCAATGAATAGTCACACCCGGCAATCAATCAGACATATCTCTGGATCTTCCAAAGTTATCTCAGCTAAGCATGGTTTTAAAATGATCTCCTAAAGCATAGAGTCATTAACATAATAGTAGAATATACCAAAAAATAATCGCAGGGGAGTAGATTTCTTCTTTGTCTTAAATTTAAAGAGCAATTAAAGCAACTTAGAAAGCAAACACATAAACAGATACTTGTCCTGATAGCTGACAAAAACCAGTGAGAATATTGCTTCTCTTGACAAGTTAGTTTATTTCAACTTTACATCAAGCAATGCAAGTTTAAATCGCTTAGGGGGATGTTTAATGGGATAGGTTAAGCACAAAGAGTGTCCACTTTGGATTAAGAATTCAAGAAGTACATCCTTTACTCAGTCGTAATTTAATGAAATCAAATGCTTAACAAGAGAGACTCGCGAACTACTCACGAATCACAGCTGGAAAGGGTTCAAATATTGAAGTTGAGTAGGGTTAATTTGATTATAATTTCCACCCAAGAAAAAACAATTTAATTAAGGAATTATCTTATTAAATCACATAAAAAAGAATCAAAAGTATCAATTAATTCAGAAGGCTATCAATTCATCAATTTGTCTCAACAGCCAGCGAAGAGATTAATCAAAAAATATATATTAATAATAGCAGTCATATGGGCAACGTTTAACATGAAAGCGCTACTCACTGGAATGAAAAACTCTAAGTCATCTCCTAGTTCACTTATTCGCACTTTACCAATAGTATTCCTTTATAAAATACACTGACAATCGATTCCAGAGTCTATCTCAAGAAGAGGTAAGATCTTTTTTATAAATTTTCGTGGAATTGCATTCTCTTGTAACGAAATCTACTTTAGATTCTTAAAAAATATTTAAATTGCGCTATTAAACCCTAGATTATTCATAACTGTTCTTAGCATTTCCCTTAATGATTCTAATTTGCTTTGTTTTACTATCATTCAATGAAAAGAGAAGAATCTGTTGGATCGGATAGCCTCAGTGAATTAGCAGAATCATTTGAGAACCTAGTAAATCTACGTCATTTATCAGTAATCATGAGGTAATAATCACTGATACAGAAGCGCTGACTACATATGCTTTCTTTTCTGTGTGTTTTCCCTATTTAACTAACTGTTAATTTTCTAGAGATTGTCAATTTAGCGTGGAGAGTTTGAAACAATTCGGACAGAGTCTCCTGAATCTGACGAACTTGCAAATCCTGGAGATTGAATTCAGCTCATGCGTTATCAATGTTAGCCAAGCCATCGCATTAATGTCTGCGATTTCTCAAATGCATTGGATTTCTACCCTCAAAGTTAACTTCAAGTACAATTCCCTAAATATTCTTTCAAAGTCTCATCTCAATGCGTTTTGGTTTGTTTCGTTTAGGAAGAACGAACTAACAAGTGAAGGAATATTTTAGATTTCCTAATATTTAGCTAATTTGAAGCAACTTACTGAGCTCCAACTCTTCATTTAGTAAGAAATTCTTTTTTATTTTCAACCATTTCAAAATTCATTCTGGAAATAAAAACAAGCATAATTATTTTATTTTATTTTTACTGAAAACACTTAGGGCTAATCCTTTTGCATTTAAATCCATCGACTTTCTGATTGACACTCTGATCAATAAACTCACTCGCCTCCGAGTAGTCTTCGTGGATATTGAGTATATTCAAGTACTTTTCATCAGTTATCTTGTTATTTCTCATTATTTTTTGTTATTTTGCAAATTCTACAGACCTAAATTTAAACCGCTCTAGTCAGCGATTCTAGAAATACAGAGAAACAATGATAGTTTGTTCTATGATTCAGGAAACGAAACAAGCTGAAGAGATCAAGAGTGAGAGAGATGGTTAAGGGTTTTTTGTAAATGAAATCAACAATCATCTTCTGAGATTATGAGATGAAAGATGAGAAAAACAGTACTTTAAAAAAGAAAAAAATAATATTTCATCATCTTCTTCATCATCAATCGCCTCCAAACTCAAACCCAGACAATTTTACTGCTATATAAATTCAAATGATGAAACCAAAGTGGTTATCTCTTTGAAAATAAAAAAAAGAATCTACTTTCAACGTGTCTCCCTTACTAAAAAGTTATTCTTTCAGTACTTCTTTATATTAAAACCGTATTTTTAGTTTATTTATATTGTACATCTGTAATTCTCATGTAAAGTAGAATATTTTTTACATGTTACTTTTCTTTATTCACCTTGAAACCCTCCTCTTGTTTACGAATTCATTTCTAAAATCTACGAATAATTATGCAAAAATCAAACCTAACAACAATCACTTTGTCAGATAGCAATTTACTCTAAATAATTATGCTAGCTATCCCTTGAGAATTTTTAAGATTATTGGTTAGGAATCAACTCTGTCTCGAACCACAAACACGAAAAAAACACTCACAATTTTTAGAAGTCTATTATTTAAATATCTTCATAGTTTATGCCCTTTTTAGTGTTCAGATGGGTGGATCAGTGAATACACTGCCCAGAACGATGATCCAATATACTCGATGACATTCGGTGCAGTCAGACTCATTTTATACTTCTCAAAAGCTTAAAAACTAGATTTCCTTGTGATTACCGATGCTAACACGCACCCTAATAGAGGAGAAACAAGTTGAGAATTTATTTTTTCGTTGCTTGGATTCGTAGATTCTCCTTGTAATTGACTGCTTTAACTACTTGCTTTTTACGCCCAATAAACATACAATCCAGCAAGTCCACTGAGTGTATCTCCAACACCTCCACATCGTTTAGGCGAAGATCTCTCTAGAACGATATATGCATCTATTCCATTTGTGATTACATCAAGTAATCCTTTTTAGATAATATTAATGTTTTTGAGTTTTCTCGATAACTAGACAGCATCGGCAACAATGATATTGTTGAGATCCTCCATTTTGATATAATGCATGTCACCTGAAAGTGGTTATTCAAATGCTATTTAGGAATTCTCAGTTGATTTTTCATGAATGCTATCATAATATGTTGAGAATAGCTACTGCATTGCTTTGATTCTGTCATCTCTGGAGCTGATTTTCAGATGGTTTTATCCATGAATCTGTTCTTGCTTTGCATCCTCCACCATGAAACAACTCCAGAGCCTCTCGAATTCAACTTGATTTGGAGTTAAAATATGATTCTGAGAGTCTTGCAGAATCAGAAATTTATACAATTTGCTTGCATCTTTTTATGACTAAAACTCCGTTGTCAAGAACCATAATCCATCAGCATCTAAAACAATTATTTGTTTCTTGGAGAAACTGCCGACAATATTACCAATGTAGCTTTAAATGCACTTGTCTCTTCCTAAACCTGGTCCGATTACAAAGGAATTCAGTGCACCTTACCACTCACTTATCGAAGATAAAGTCTTGGTGACTTTCGCTTGGATTTGATCTGATGTTAAATCATGTTCTTCTTCGTTTAAGCTGAATAGATAAGGATGCGTGATAACTTCTGGAGAATATGATTTAATAGGTATTGCAGCTTGCTTTGTGCAGAAAATATGCGATAGATCAGATCCTCCTTTGAGCTACGATAGTGCAGCATAGAAAGGTGCTCCCGTGTATTCTAGGCATCCTCCGATGATTCCAAGTCTACCATTTTACCCTTTATATGCGCTTTGTGTGAGCTTCGGCAGGAGTTATTTCATTTTTCGTTATCTTGAGATCTCTCTGAAAGGGTGTATTGAGGTATTTTTGAAGGGAGTATTATAAAAAGTTATTATCAACAAAATCAGGAGATTTTTCCTTTTTTTGTTTGACTCTTCGAATCCACAAGAAGATGCCTGCAAAGAATCTCAGAAACAAAAAGATATGAGTATATGAATATTCCATGAAGGGAGGGAGAGAAAAGATTGGAAAGAGACCAGGAGTGAATGATTGATTTCTCTGCATTCAAAGTAAATAAAAAATTACATAAGAAAAAAGAAACAAAAACAAAAAAGGGTGTTTTTAACTAAGATAGCTGTCATGATTCTGCTACTTAAGAGAAGTGAAAGGATGGCAAAACATTGCTTATTTCTAGCTTCTTCTTAGCATATGTGCTCAGAATAAGGTATGTGGAGATAGCATCACCATCATAGTCAAGGTGAAAAGTCATAAACTCATCAAGAAACTGAAAAATCTGATGTAAATGAAAAACTCAAAATTTCGTTAGAAGAAGATGTAGAATTGAAGAATCCAAGTCAGTTATTAGGTAATATTCATAGCGGAAGTATATTAAGCAGCTTGCAGGATGATTTTGAGGATATGATGAATGAACAAGAAGATTCAATTCAAGCTAATTCAAACTAATAAAAAAAACTTATTGAATAACCTGACAATCATTCATTGACGTAGAATTATTCATTTGAGTAGTTCTAATCATCCCTACCCAATGAATATCTGCAAACATAGTAGTAGGAGTAATCGAATGGAACATCTCAATTAGGTAGCAGCGAAATTCTGGGTGCTGATCAATCCAGCACTATTAACTATAAGAAAATACCTGAATGTAGTTTTGATATTCTACCTATTATTTAGAGGATCCATCTGAATCATCATCTCCTTGCGTTTTTCGTCAAATACCAGCGGTAAACAGGGCGAAATAATACAATATGACCACATAAATTACCATTTTATTCACTCTAGAAAATAATAAAAAGAGTTACAATAAATGCATTTCAATTTTTTTTAAGAAAAATTACTTTTTGTCAGACTTTCTAAATATCTTTATTGTTGTTGTTTGTTTAGTCATTTTTCATCACTGCAATACTACGGTTTGCTACTCAAACTCAAGCAGAACGTTGATGATATTAAGGATATTAAACTGTTTGAGACAGCAAAACATGAAGAAAAACTCAAACTCTTGCAAGAGAAAAATCCATCTGCTAAAATGAAGTATGATCTAGAATTCTTGGATGCAGAAGCTACGAAAAAACATTTTGGATATGTCATTCTCCTTCGCAATATATCATAGAAACTAGTAAAACACAGAGATGAAGGGCAAAGAAGAAATCACACTTTTAGTTTATTTTGTCAACCAAACAAAACCTAAGAATTGTTTCCTTTTTTTGTGTTTTTATCCAAAGGCATTTTATGATCCTCGTAAGTCAATTTAGATCATGCGTGTGCTGGCAGCTTTCGATAAAAACTTAGGGATGGAATTCTATGATCTTATCTGGCAGAATTTTTCAACAATGAAGGAGAAGTTTTCCGTGTTTGACTTGATCAGTTATTAATTTTTACTTGCCAATAAAAACGAGCAAAACAAAGGTAATATAAATTTCTCCTAGCAAGGTGAAATCACACATGAACTTCTAAAAAGAGACACGAATGAGTTCACTTCGCCAGTTCTTATTCAACTGATAAAGCTGAGAATCATGTATCCTATTTACACAGTGCAAGATACCAATCTTGTTATTGCGAAATGTTAAAATTAAATCCTGGCACAATTAGATTCTTTTAATCTCAAACATCTCTTGGAAATCATGATGGTTTGCCTGACAAATGGGATACATATGGAGAAGAACTTCGTGCAGCTAATATTCAAAATTCTAGCTGAGAAATTACCTTATTAGCAAAATGTCAAATCGAAAGTTGTAGTTTAGATTCTCCGATTCTTCAAAAAACAGCAACTTTATTATTTGCAACGAGTTAACCACAGTGATCCAAGTAACTTAGGCTACGGATCATCAGGAAGAGATGTGAATGAGGATAATGAAAATGAAGAAGATTTTGAATAAACACACGGAATTTCAATTCAATAGCATTAGTAATAAAATGGATTTCAAGATAAAAAAGACAACAGCAATAAAGGAGAAGGTGTGCGAACAGTCTGTGAGATCGATAACTTATTCTAGGTGCTGCTCAAAGCAGTTCTGAAAGATATGAATAATGGTAGCACTCTAAAACCATATTCTCTTTATTTACTTTTAAAAATAGCGATTAGAAATGATGTAAAAGATCCAGTTGTGTTTGGAACAGCTTTAAGGGAATTCAGCAAAGCTACTTCGAGAGCTAGTTTTTTAATGTTTGCTAAGACATACCAAGTGTTGTCTGATTATGCGATCATAACGTCGCAGATCCATTAGCTAACTTTGCCTAAGATAAAAACAGGAGTTTTAGTAGAGTAAAAGTCATATCTAAAAATGCATCAATTAATCCATCAAAATGATACATTCGATGCAGCAAATACAGAATCAGAGAATATCAGCAATACAAGCAAATCCTCTGAGGAACTAACCTCACAGATTAAACAAGCAGAAGTAGAAGAAAAAACGATTCAACATGATGATGGTATTCTTCATAATACTTCTCAAAGTTTTTCAAGTGAATAATTAGGAAATCAAGAAAAAATCTAGGAAGTTGAAGTTTTAAATTAGGTAAAAACTGACATTAATCAGTAAAATCAGCCTAATGAAGGTTTAGCTTCCAAAACAGAAGAGAATTCTTCAATGGATACTTCATCCACAAATCAAGATATCTAAATGGAATCTGCAATGTCCTCTTCTCTATCATCTTCGCTATCATCTCCCCTCCCAGATTAGCAGCAATCCTCAGAACAACCGCAATAACAACCATCATCCCCCGATCTCTAATCTCCTGAACCAGCTAAAACAATTCCAGCTAAGATTCGCTTAAATCCCAATCAACTCACATCGCTACTTCTCGTGAAGTTAAATTTTGGTGTGTCTAATCTTTGGAGTTATGTTCTTAATTCTCTTAAATTTGCTACAGAAGCTGACTGTGATTTAATCTTATTCTAAACTTCCATAGCATATGCAAATCTACTCATCGATGACATCATATCTGTGCTCAAGAATTAAGGCTCCGTGACAATCACCCTTATCCAATAAGCCTAGCATATCAATAACTTCATTGAAACACAACAACTATCCAAGTAAGTATCCTATTTAGCTATCGCAAAGCTCGTTGGAAATCCGTTAATCGAAATAGTCGATACAAATAATTCCCTGCATTATTCAACAAAAACGGAATTGCTGTTTCTACTGCAGAAACGATACTTTCTGATTAAATATGGGCCTTATATAGAAAAGAATGCTCTAGTGAGAGAGCTGATATTTGACTTGAAACTAACTCTCATGAAGAAAAATGAGAAAAATAGCATTGATAATAATAATAATTCTGCATAAGAATCATCATCATCATCATCATCATCATCATCACCAGTGTCGTCCCAGTGTTTTTTAGCAAATTACGCGAACATAAGCTCTGTTAACTACGAAGGGAAGGAAAGAGGACTCCAGTTCTTGAACAAGCACTTCGCTATTCGCAAACAAGTTGGGTTTACTACTGTTTCATACTTTGAATTCATTGATTTTCTACGCTAACAAAAACAAGCTAAAACGTAGATTCTTCCCAATTTCCTTGAAACCAAACTTGGAATATCGTCTCAAGAGTTTAATGTACCTATCAGTGAGTAAGTGTAAAACACTTTACATCTGTTTGATGAGCAAATTGCTCTTCTTTTTCAAGAATCAATCAAAGAACTGGATGCATCAGTGGTGCAAACCACCAGCAAAAGCAAGAATTACAATGGATAATATTAATAAAAAAGCTCAGCATTTTTGAATCGAAGATATGTTTAATGAGTAAATCATAGATGCGCTTAGGGAGAAGTAGCAGCTTAGCAGAATCAAAAAAAAACATAAGAAAATCCATCTAGCTCTTTTTCTTAAACCCATTATTATTGAATTTAAAGCTGCTGCAGTGTTATTGCAATTTTTCATGTGTTTTGATGCTAATGAAAGTTTGGAGTAATATGCAGTTCAATATGATGGTATTGTTTAATTCTGTTGTGTGAAATGTCATAATTGTCCATTCAATCTTAAAATGTTTCATTTTTTAATTATAAACCATGTGCATGTTTTAGGATGAATCTCTACTCCATTTCGTAATGAAATTACCACCCAATTAATTATAAATAATAATCCACTAAATTGATAATTATGTGAGCACTCCTGGATGCAGAAAGCGTGGTTGATATTTATATAAAGTGAGGAGTACATACGTGAAATTTAATTTTTAGCTTTTTCTGTTTGCAAAAAATGATCTTTACTTTATTATGAACTACAGTCTAGCTATCATAAGATACTTTCTATCTCTTAAGCTTCAAGGTAAAGATTTTTTCGGATACAGTTTCACTTCTTCCTTCTATTGACTGCTGTCTTTTGATTATGTTAATGCACCACTATTGGTTTCTCCCGTAGTTTGAGCTTGTTTGGCATCTTCAAGTTCTATGAGTACAAGATCATCATCTGCTTCATCAGTTCTCTCCACGATTTTCCTGAGTTTAGACACTCTTTCTTTTATCTCTGTGAGTTTCTCAGCATTATCAAGCAATTCCCTGATGACTTTCTTCAGATCTGTATGTTTATTAGTTTTTTAAAATAGCAGAAAGGTAAAAATATTCAATAGGATTTAGTGTTTAATAATGCTATTACATAGGCATTTTTCGTTGATCTCTTCCTGCGATTTAGCTAATGAGCAGTCGATAATAGCGTTCTCGCTTGTAGTGTTGAAGTCAAGTAGATTTAAAGTGATTTCTTTGAAGATTTCCATGACTTTATGAAGATTATTAGCGACTTCTCCTCTTTCGATGGAGTCAGCAACTTGATTTAATGCAAAAGATCCAACAATCCCTCCTACCAACCAGGATACATGCACTTTCGGCATGAGTAGTTGTATTGGAAGTGAAGTTGTACCAATGAATGAGTAGTACAATAGAATGAGAGCACCCATTGAAATATTGGAAAGTGCAAGCCCTTTCGACCATACTAAACTACTTAAGCTTTTCATGGAATAGGAGACTGTTTTCTTGACAATTCCTACAAATTTCTAGCCAATTGTAGTGCTGCCTGCATCGCCTTGGAGTTACTCCTTCAATTCTGCGTAGATTTCCTTTTCACTTTTCTCACAGGAGAAGTAATTATAAAGTTCTGATCTTTCGACGAGATCAGCACTGATCTCAATCTAAATGCACCATTCAGCGATCTAAGAAGCTAATTACTCCAAGTCCTTGACTGTTGATAGAAAGAAGGTCAAATAAAATAGAAAAAAACGATTTCTTTTTCAGTTAATCGAGAAAGTTACAGATAAATAATTATGATGCTAGAAAATAACTTATTTGAGAAAAGAAAGCTGATTTCAAAGGAAAATTCAGTACATTAATTAGTTAATAATCTCAGTCTCTCTCTCTCTATTTATTTATATTCATTAAAATTCCTAATAGAAAGGATGATCCTCCCCACTTTACAATTTCAATAATGAAATTCTTTAAATCGATTATTTTGGGCATAAAAAATTCGATTCTCCTTGTTGCAATTAAAAAGTCCTTAATGTTTTAAAACTTCATTTCATTTCAAAATTCTTACATAGTCGATAGTCTTTTCTGGCTGCTTGGAAGTCTACGCCCTTGGGAATGGCATAGTTATCGAAGAATATCAAATCAAAGTAAGGTTGTCTCATTTTTCTGCTGAATTAAAACAAAAGATCCCCATCGATTCGAGTAATGAATTTTCTCTTGATGTCTTATTTTTCAGAGAGATTCATTGAGCTCACTGAGTTGTCTAACGCATCGAGGGCATCACTTCGCCACTCAGCGAAAGTGAAAGGGATAAAAGGTGGTTTGTGGGTGTTCAAATCGATCTTATTGATCTTAGAGGCAATATTTTAAATCTAGATTTCTAGTTTGTCGTAAGCTTCTTCCATTTGGTTCTCTGGGTGTTGTTGTCCTTAGTGTGTTTTGTTTTCTTGTTATTTATTATATCAGCTGCTGTCATATCGATTGGTGGGAGAATAATACCCTTTAATTATTATATTGTTATTTGATATCTATTCTTCCACCTGTTAATTGCTTTTTTTTGATTAGATTGTTTTGATATAGTACCTTTGTTTCATTTCTTATGATCGGTCAAGTCAAAAAAGAGGAATCACTCATCCTCCTTCTTTGATAATTGTTTAATAGTTTTTGCTTCTTCAATGAGAACAAATTTTTTGCTACCTTATTATTTCCATCAAAACAAAGTTCATCAATTCGTTATTAGCCTTCTCAAATATGTTTCACAACTTACAGATAATCCTTTGGAGCTATCTTAATACAATAATATGTATATTTTATGGCATATTTATGAGTTGATTTAATTATGAATTTAAATGCTTGAAACAAATCAAATGTATTGAAAAATATTAGCTCTCTTATTTTTTTTTCCTCGTTATTCTCAAGAAAAAAACTAATAAAAACATTAGGTTTTTTTACAAAAGAAATCCATATTGCTAGTTTTTTGTAATGGAACACCAGACAGTTTGAAAGGGAAAATAAATAAATTATGTAAGTACTAATAATAAACAAGAAATAAACAGGTAATTTCTTACATCATTCAATTTTCCTTTATGATGAAATACTTAATTTCTTATCTCGATACTGCATCAGACATTCAATTAGAAGCATCAGAAAAACACCGCATCACTTGCAATCAAGAATTGTGTAATAGTACGTAATGTTCTCTCTCTGTCTAGTGAAGATCAAGTCAGTCTTGCAGAAAAATAGCTCAAAAATTGATTATTTCTGGATATTTTCAAGATCGAATTAAAATTCAATAAAAAAATATCATACACATACACAATAAGACAACTGGAAACAATGCAAAAGCTCTTCAACGAAGCAATCAACCCATAGACAAACAAGATTCTAGCTATCGGCAAGAACTACATCCCAGCAGGCTCTAACGAACAACCTCCTAGTGAACCTATTGTGTTTTAGAAACCAATCAGCTCAATTGTGCCTCCATATGTGACAAGCTTTTAGTTCCCCGTCACTGGCAGAGATGTGCTGCATGAGATCGAACTAGGTGTCATGATCGGAAGAGCTGGTAAAAATATCCCAGAATCTGAAGCCAGAACATACGTTGGAGGGTATTTCCTGGGTTTGGACTTGACAGACAAATAGTATTTCTTGCAGGCTCGTGAAAAGGGGCTTCCTTGGGATTTAGCGAAGGGCTAAGATAAATTCTTCCCTATCAGCTAGTTTATCCCTGTTGAGAAGGTTAAGTGCCCTCATAATCTGCTGCTAGTTCTGACAATCAATGGAAAAGTTGTCTAGAAGGATTTAACTGGATCAATGCATTTCAAAGTAGATAAATTGATCTCATTCTCCTCTGAATTCATGACACTGAATCCTGGTGATCTCATTCTCACTGGCACACCCGGTGGAGTTGGACCAATCAAGAATGGAGATAAAGTGAAAGCTGAGCTGATTCAAGGAAATGAAGTCATCGCATCGATTAATCTCGATCTTGTTGCTCCAAGACTCTGAAGACAATAATTTGATTCCTTCATCAAAAAATACAAATGATTCCAAAAAAGAGAGAAAGAGCTAAATTCATGCGATGTGTTTGCATATTAATTTCATGTTTAGTACTCAATCGCTTTCAAACAAATCGAAATTATCTTCTTTTTTTTGTTTTTTCTTTATTCTTATTTTTTCATGAACAAAAAAATACTTTTAATTCAAAATCTTCTATCCTTTTTTTATTTTGCTTTCTTATCGAGTAAACTCAACATGCATTTGGTAAAGAAAGCAGAAAATTCCACAGAAAGTTGTGATTGCTTGATAATATTATGCTGCAAAAGATCATGGATCTCACGAGTCTTTAAACCAAGATCCTTAAAAAAGAATAATTTGAAAGGAGATTTCTTTTTTATCAAAGAAGCAGTAAATGCAGTTGAGAGATAAATATCACTTTGCACATTCTCCAGATAACGCTGGAAATCAGTTTATGTGGTGGTCTGCGTGTTTTAGCATAGTCCTTCCCAGATAAATCAGCTAATTTGGTTGTTTTCCCAGCAAAAATTAAGGAATCTATTGAAGGAATCTTTCCAACAAATTTCTAAACAACCAGATAATTAGTTCTTTTTATTCGCTCCAACACTTCAACACAAGGAGTTTTTCAGGTTAAAAAAAAATGAAAAAGGCAGAGGAATTAGAAAAAATTTAGTGAAGTTTATCTTTCGAGATTCTTGCATTAGAAGAATCATAAATGTTAAAACAGAGATAACATGACGGCAGATCGATCTCGATTTTGTTTGTCAAAAAGGAAGTAATTAATCTCCTAAAAATTGTAAATAGCAAAAAGAAAACGAAAAATCGATTTGAGAGGAAATACTTTTTACCTATTTCAAGAAAAGATAGGAAAGAGCAGGAAAGGATAGGAAAGACCCTAAACAATCCAGTCTATCCGAAAAGGACAAGCAGCCAAGTTATCTTCAAGCAAATAGATTTAACTTTCATTGATAGAAAGAGCTGATTTCTTTGCATTTAGGTGAATTTGATCTAGTTAGTTCTGCGAATAACAATCAACAAAACTAGATTATTTTCACAATGACACAGCGAAAAGAATCCGAATTTGAGTCTGTGTATCATCCTGATGATTCTCTCTAAAGTGTAGAAATATCATTTTTTAAGAACAACTTTAAATATGAAGGCGATGATTACTAAGACAGCAGTCGGGAGGAATCGAGTGCACTTCCTGGTACGTCTAAAATATCCACGAGAGCATTTAGCAGCAATATCAAGGGAGCTCACAGGACTAACAGCTAATTCTAATAAATACAATCATTCGAAGATATCGAAGAGGCATCAGATGATGATAATGTTGGAGTCGAAGGGTTAGATCATATTCTATCTGGAATCGATGAATTACAATAGCAATAATAATAATAATATTAACAATCGATACCTAATTTGCCATAAATAACAGATGATGGTGTGAAAATCCATACATTAAATGATTTATCTGTAGAAGATCTATCACTCGATTCCAAACTCATAAACTAAGCGTTTTTAAATGCGATTGTAGAAGGAAAAAGAGATAAAATATTCAAAATGAGCAGTCCTGTTTATCATCATGGACTTCTAGACATAAATTTCAAGTACTTTTCTTTTTTTCTTTTTTTGCAGAGAATATTATTAAGGTTACTTGATTTGCTGTGCTATTTCTCGATTTTATTGATGCCAATTAATTTATATTTGTTTTTAGCTTACTTCTTTAAATTATCAACTTAGAAACTAGAATGGTTTGAACGCAGTGCTGCTGTGCTGCATGACTGGTAATCTCGAAATCTTGAAGATACTTGTGAATGAACTTGAGGGTAATGTATCAGTGATTAACTCAGTGAATAGACAGGTAGGTCTTCATTACGCGTGTATTTAAAACAAACATGAAATCTTGTAGTTTTTATTGTCCAAGAATCAGACTTTAAAGAATTTTCAGGATGTCTGGGGAGGTACACCATTGTTCTATGCAGCATTGCATTCATCTGAAAAATGCGTTGAGATTCTTTTGAATCAAGATGCGAACACAGAATTACTTAATAAAGATGGGTTGTCGGCTTTGGATGTGACAACCAGCGTTTAAATTAAGAAAATGATTAAGAAGAAGTTGTTTTTGAATTCGAATAAACACATTAAATTTCAAGAGGATAAAATAGGGTAATAGGAGAGAAATGGTAGTGCAGTTAATGGCAGTAATGGTAAAAATGCCATAAGTTCTAATAATAAAGATGAGTTAGGTATTACTAATTAAAATAATGATTTACTTGAAGCTTATGAGAGGACTCCGCTTTTTCAATCAAATCGTCTTGCCTGCAATTCTCGCAAAGATAGAGTTTCAGAAATTATTAGCAAAGCAAAATAAGTCTATTCTGTGGAAAGCGCGAAAATGAAAGAAAACTAGCAACAAACAAACTAGGAAGCAGAGAATTCTCTTGTTCCTGGAGTTGAAACTGCCAACCCGAACAATTTGATTTCTAAAGATCATAAAATTCTCAAAAGCTATTCCAATGGAATTAGTAAATTAAATGGGTTCGTTGTAAACCGTGCGTAACGAGCTCGGAGAAGCTAAGTAAAAGTGAACTTCCGAAAATAGTGGGAGGTAGTCCACAAGGAATTAGAAGAATAGAAGGAATCCAACGAGCGATGCAGAATTTACTTATAGCGGATGAAGAAGCTCGAAGAGCCTATCAAAGTTAGGAGAAAAGTTACTCTCGATGATTTTATTTTCTACCGAAGAGTCGGTGAAGGTTCATTTGGTGAAGTGTACCTAGTCAAAATTAAACCGGGGATTCTCAAAACAGACATACCAGCTAAATCATATGAAGAACAAAGGCATTCACAGCATCCTATGCAACGAAAGGAGCTACCCCTGCATAACACACGGTCAATCTCGTCGCAAAGTAATTTACCTTTTTCACCTCCGAAATGCTAGAATGCTTCCCCACCAAAAACTCGCTGCCTGTAATACATTTAAAAAGTTGAAAATGCCCATCCAGAGGAGAACAAATAACCCTAGCAATAACAATAAAATGAACAGCCGGTTTTAAACGAATTAGACAATAAAATCAATACTATGAAGGAATAATAAACCAAAGAAAATGGATAAATGCTGGTTAATTTAGGAGAAGAAGATGATGATCCGTAGAATAAGTTCTATGCCCTCAAAGTCATCAAAAAGGAAGCCTTGCAGAGAAAGAAACTTGCTGAGTATATTGAGTTTGAGAAGAATGTTATGTAGGAAGTTCATCACCCATTTGTTGCCTCACTTCATCTATCCTTTTAGAACGATTCATATCTCTTTATTTTGATGGATTTTTGTAAATAAAAATAAGAAAAAAATCAAAACAGTAAATAAACCAACAAACATTCATTTTTGATTTGCAAGATCCAGGTGGAGACTTAGGACGTATTCTCGAAAAGGACATAGTCGTTGAAGAGAAACAAATCAAGATATGGGCAGCATAGATAGTCTTAGCTCTAGAAGAGTTGCATGCAAAAGATATTATTTATCGCGATCTCAAACCAGAAAACGTAGTTCTTGATGGAAAGGGCAATTTACACTTAATTGACTTTGGTCTTGCAAAAAGAGGTGTTAATGTGTTAACTTAGAGTTTCTGTGGTACTCCCATTTATTTACCTCCTGAGATAATTGGTCGAAATGGGCATAATAAAATGGTAGATTGGTACAGTCTTGGAGTGATAATTTATGAGTTACTAGTTGGCCGTCCACCATATTTTTCAAGTGACTGCAAATAGCTCTTTAATGATATTTAAACGTAGCCCCTGAGACTGCCGAAAACCTTAAATGAAGGAGCTAAAAGCATTCTTATTTAAGTAAGAATTTTTATTTTTTATTTTAGATTTCAAGTACAAGAAAATAACCCAAAAGTTACCTCTTTGGTTTTGTAAATACAAACAAAATCTTGTTTTGCCTTTGAAATAGTTGCTTCGAAAGAACTACAAATCTAGACTTGGATACAACCGAGACGCAGCTGAGATCAAGGAACATCCTTGGTTTCAAGAAATCAACTGGGATCAAATTCTAGCTAAGTATACAAACTCATCTATTATTTATGATTCATTCAAAATTAGACAAGAATTTTTGGATTTTGTTAATTCTTTTTATCTGATGAATTACTTCATTCAACAGGTAATATGAATGCTTAAAACCGATTTAGTTGACGATTCCTGCTAATCCTATGGAGTTGAAGCTAAAGAACAGTGGTAAAGGTTTCCCAGTTGATCTCAAAACAAGATGGTCTTTCTGCGTGCTAGAAGAACAAACTCCTAAATAAGCTTCATCTAATTTGAAAGCTGATAATATGGTTCGCAGCCAGACACAGTAATCACAATCAACACTGCATTAATCTGAATTCCATAGATGGAATGAACAGCTTAAAGAAGAGACCAAAAGATTAAATGAATGGAACGATATTCTGAATTAAAATGAAACTCCTTAAGAACAAGAAGAAGAATAATAAGAATAATCTGTAGTATCTGCATAGACAGCACACACAGAACCAAATTTAGAACCATCATCAGAATAGAAATATCCTTCTCCACCTGTTCTTTAAGCCATTTGAGATGGATAGTGTGTTTTTGTGAGAAAAAATGAATTATTTTTAACAAAACAGCATATTCAGTACCTATTCCATGATGTTTATGCCAATTTATGTGATTAATCTGTGAGTTTTAAAGAAAATTAAACTTTTTGATGCAAAAAATCTTAAAACACCCAGAGTTGTACTTTCCCAATTGTAATAAGCTACATTAAAACAAGAAAACAAATTGTGATTACCCAAGGGAATCTTTACTTATCTTAAAAAGATTTATTTCTGAAGAATTTCATAACTAATGAGTAAACCATCGTAGACTAAAGCCCAAAGGATTCCATCTCCTCTTACTTACATCTCCAACTACAATAAAGTCTGCTTAGAGGAGACAGAACAAACAAAATAGTGTCTTCCTATCGATAGAAAGCATGAAACATTGTTTCTCTGGAATGACACATATGTTGCACTCAACAGAATCAAAGTGCCAAATGTGATGCAGGAAAGGAAAATCAGAAGAAAACTGTTCTAATCAGCTATTACAATCAATAACAATAATTATACTAATGGATAAAATAATCAGAATAATGTAAATAATACAAATACTAGCAGTAATGTCTAATAATAGCCTACAAAGCAGGTACAGGGGTAGGTTTAGGCAAATAATCAAAACAACAACAACAACAACAATAACAATGCTGCGAGCACTGATTCCAGCCTTGACGAGGGTTATGAGATGCATACAGATAATTACAAATCCTTCAAGCAGCTGCATGAAAAGGAAGAAGAACGTTTCATCAGTGAGCGAACAAAGATGCTCGAGCGGCTGATGCAATTAAACAGCGAAAGTGAAAAAAAACTGCACACGAGCAAGGACCAGCAGAATTTTGGAGCTGCTCAGCGGAAATATTTCTCCAACACGAAGCAGCAGATGCTGGAGCTGCAGAATCACATCCTCAGTAGCTCCAAAATGTCTCGTGAGATCATGGACAGGAAAGGCTTATCGCTGAGGAAAGTGTTAGCCTCAATATCGCAAGAGAAATTGATTCAAATCATCGAGTACAAATAAAACCATTTCTTCAAGATCATGAACGAAAAGAACATTCCGAAAAAAGAATTCAGATTAAACAGCTAGATCCATCCGAGATTCACAGCGGAACACAACTACGATTACTAAAAAACGCATCACAATTTTTCGTAATCGTAGAGCTCCAAGGATCAAAATAATTCGTTTTTGAGGCATCTCCTCAATCCAAATAGCCCGCATAAAAGCAAGAGTAGACAGGCAGAGATCCAAAACCAACCGAATCTTAATAAATCAGCGAGCGTTTTCATGCCTTCCAGTGGGACTTTAGGTGTCCCGCATGAAAGAAAAAGACTCAGCATTATTGAAACTAATCGGTTCGCAAGAGCCAGCAGGCCATCAGATTACAATTAAAACAATACTCTTACAAGTAATAATAAGATTAGAGAGAATTCGATGTAATCACAATTTTCACATCACTTGTAGAGCCAACACAGCAAGAATTATCAACCTGCAAAGATAGATAAAGCTAACACCCATCATAGTAAATATGCAGGAAGTGCAAAGAAGTTAAATTAGAGTTGCTAACCAGCAGAGTCAGAAGTGAATAATTAAACTAGTAATATGCAGGTGAACGAAGATGGATTGTATTACTATGAAGGCTTAGATGATTTGCTGATAGGATGTGGAGGTACTTTGAATCCATAACCAAGAATAGCAGAATCGCATGCAGAAAATGGAAATTAGTCCTTGCCAAATCTTAGAGGGAAGAGAATTATTTAATAAGAACTACCAACTGGAGGATTAGGGAAGAAAACTAGTAGCAGTAATAATAATAATAACCTAAATGACTAAAGCGACGAGAAGGAAATGAGAGTCAGAGCTGAAGGAGAAGTGCATTTAACAATTGATAAATTACAGGAAATTTAGTAGTATCCGTAGGTGTAATAGAATCACTTACAACAGCACGCACATTAGACTTCAAATACACATGGAGTGGCATCTACACCCGCAAATACAGTCAATTCTCAGCTGAAGCCTTCTGGCAGCATAAACAATGCAATTTCTAATAATTTTACTCATGGCTAGTCTTCCATAAGTGGAGATGGACTCAAGAAGAATCCTCTTTTGAAGATTTTCCAATCGTAGTAGTAATTAGAATACCATGAGGATTCTTAGAAATTAAAGGTCTCACAGGCAAATAAAGATTCCGCCCCTAGCATAAATACAAATAATTTCTTTAATTATTCGAGTTATTTTTATAATAAGTACTCCAAAAGGAACAATGGGCTGTCTACGAAGCTGTCTAGGTCTGCGCTGGAAGGTAATAGCAATTTCTAACTAGAATTGCAGCATCTAATTGAGCTTGTAGATTAAGATGTTATTCAGAATGGAACAAAATAAGAGATTCCAGCTGCTTTGGAAGAATAGAGAAATAAAAGCAACAATAATAATGAATGAATTGACGTATTTTATTGAGTGTATTTGTTATTTTTACTGTTAATAAACAGGGATAGTCGTAAAATAGATTATTTCAAACAGATATTTTTTACCTTTTTGACTATTGTGAAATGAAAAAAGGGTTTCTTTTTTATTGGTTTCTAAATATTTTTTTCAAGATAAATTCACTCCAAGCTCATTTGTATTTTTTATTCAATTTTAAGGATGCTCAAAAAACACTCTTTCCCTCTTCTTTTGGTAGATTCAATTAGAAGAAGAAAGTATCTTTATTTCTCATCAGAAATTGGATCTGTACAAAATAATTTGAAATAGTTTCCTGGATTGATTGGAAAAGAAAAAACTTCACTTAAAAACTCATTTCTATATTATCTAAAGTTCTTTCTGCTTCTGAATTGGCAAATCGATATTCTCATTATGGAATAGGAGGACGCAAGCTCATTTTGGTTTGCTTGCCCTAGTGGCATCAAATCTCATAGGTTTGAGAACCCAAAAGACTTTCTCTTTCATATTTAGACTTGTAACTAGTTATTTCCCTCAAAGAAAGGACATGATACTGTAGAAGCCCTAGAATATGCAGTTTGCCCACAAAACAGCTTGCATCTCAAAAAAATTCATGACCCACTGACAGGAAACCGATGGAGCTTAAGTTAAATGCAGAAAATGTTTTTCAAACGTTGCAGGCATCCTTCTTCTATGACTCTTTAGAATAAATAGGATACCATAAGTCTTGGTGCGGGGTGCTTTAATGGGTATTTGACTCTAGTGAACAGCGTCTTGGAGGAGAATCACAGAGAGGAAACTCCTTAGGAGGATATTGTTCAATATGATTTTGAGCAAGAAAGAAAGCAGTTTCTTAAAGAGTAGTAGTTCGCGTAGACTATGGGAAGCAGCAGAAGTATTCGATTTAGCAAAAAAACAAACAATTAGATTGTAAACATGGCTTTAGTAAGGACTTCTAAGGATCTAAGACTGAATTTCAGAAATTTTGGAAATTCATGCGAGATTCTTGATGAAGACGAAGAAGGTTTTTAGCTTAATGTTCGAGGAGACAGAAGGAAATTCATAAATAGATTAATTGAGGACAGACCAGGGATGTATCTGACAGTCACTCAAAAAAATAGCATTGCTATTTAGATGGAATTCGATAGGCCGAGGGAGTACTACTTTGTAAGTGTTGGAGAGAAGGAAATTGGACTTTTGATGAAACAGCAATTTGAAGCTTCCAAAACATTCAAACTTGTTTTCCTATCTCAAGAGGAATACTCTAGAAAAGCAGCTAAACTACTAACTGTCTCTCCTCAATGTAACGAACTACCTGGATAGTGTTTATTACCTTCTAATCCTCCTCCTCCAATTCTACTTTAAACTTCTGATTATCAACAAACGAAAAACTTAAAAACTACAAATATTATGCAAAAAGAGAACAAAAAACCCTCTATTCTTCTTTATTCTAACTCTACTACAAATCCAACTACTGCCTCTTCTAAAGTTACAATCACTATCGACAATGAAGTTGAAATTATCGATTTGGCTCCTCCAATTCCTCTTCTTTCAAGTAGTGAACATTTCTCAGATAAAAAAATATGGTCACCATTCTCTATCTCATCCTCTGATGAGTCTACAATGAATAACGAGGATAATGAGTGGTTAGAGTAGGAATATGCTCAACAGCATCAACCAGAAGAAGAAGATACGATAATTTAATTAGAAGATGATAAGCACAACTTTGTAATTTTTAGGAAAGCGCGAAATTTCGACAACAAGAATAAACTCCACTGCCAAGAGATAAACATCCTTCATCGTAATATCAGCAAGCTTAAAAACTCAAAGATAAAAACCTTTACCATCAGTAGAGGTGGTAGTAGTAATAGTAGCGATACTGGAAAAATTATTCCAAAAAAGAATTTGCAAAAAGTTAAATACAATGAAACAATTCAAGAACTCAGAAAGTAGCAAACGTCCAGCGGTAACAATACTTAATCATTCGCGGATAGACTTTTAAAGCTTGTTTCTAACAAAGAATCGGAAGCAACTTCTTTAATGGAAAGCGCTCCAAATAATTGAGAAAATAAATCAAAAAAAAGCAAAACTCTCATTTCCCAGTAATCTCATTTACGTAAATTCAAGGAATATTGAGTATTGTTACTTCCAGATTTGTAAATTATTTATGTTTCACAGCCAGAAGAATCCTTTAAAGTTTTCAAAAATCGCTATCTTTTCCTGGAGAATATTTTTCTTCTTCTTTTTTTCAAATTATTTCAATTTTTGTGTGAACAATCTAAATTCTTGCTGTAGTATTGAATAATTAATTTAAAATATCAACAACACTTTAAAATAAAAACAACGCATACAGGATAACCCAACTAAACCCCCTTCACTAGATAATTAATTTGAAGAATAAGAATCTTAAAGTTTATTTGAGAAAATAGAACAAAAACTTTCAACATTTTATTAGCCATGCAGCAAGACATTGCCTCGTATTTCAGCTCGTAGACTAACCCGTCTACTCTACCTGTACTAACTCCTACAACCAATAGCGGAATTTAACTAAAAATACATGCACATAAAGTCTACGAAGATAAATAAGACCCTTTGAAAGTTAAATCATTTAAACAATGGGAATGCATTGGAAATCTACACAATCCCAATGGATGTACAAGCAGCGTTTCAGGTGAAGGTAAAATCACAAATCCTTCAGTGGTTAAGTTTATCTGTGATAAAAAATGTGCCACCGTTTAAGTTTGCTCATAATGCGTCAGGGAACTCAGTGATGCAGCAGTGCTTCCAGAATCTATCGACCATCCGTTGCATCCTAAACATCAGCTAGTTAGATCGTTTAATCTAACTGAATAATGGGTATGTGATGCGAAGGATTATTTAGGATGCCTCTCGAATATTTCGACAATGCATGGAGTTAAAAACATGGAGAGGTATGCCTGCAAGGAATGCAACTTTGATTTGTGCTCTCGCTGCGTTTATTACTACCTCGATAATCCTCAGATTATGACACTTTATTAGGTCACTTCTTCGCTGCATTCTCATCCTATGACGAGATGGTTTGACGATAATGGCTGGTGCTGTGATGGCAAGAAAAAGGATGGTGGATGTGCGAGCGGTTTTACAGGATTCCATTAAACTTACAATGTGAACAGATGGCGATGTGTAGATTGTGATTTCGATCTATGCGAGAAATGTATTCAAGTTTCCATGACGGATGCTTGTCCGTTTAATACTCCACCAAATCGGGAATCGTTTTAGACAATTCCACTTTGAGAGAGAGAGAGAGAAAGTGCCCATTTTAAAAATATTTGGAAAAGAGATGATCAAATATTTACAGAAGTTCTCTGATGTAAATTGAAAAAGATTAATGGTATTTGGTAATTTGAAAGAGTTTTGAAAACGTTAAAATATGTGTGTGTGTGTGTGTGTCTGAACACTTATCTATTTGCTAGATTTCAATATCTGTATTGTTTTATGAAATACTGTTTCCTTTAAGTGAGAAGAGGTAGATTTTGCTCTTAGATGTCTTTAGTATTTCAAATATGACTATTTTCTTCATTTTTATGTTCTCTTGAAGTTTCTTATGAACCACTGTTTAATGAATAATAACTCTCTCTCTCTCTTTATTTGATGGTTTGATTAGTATTATCTATTCAATTCCAACTCAAAAAGATTGTGTTACAATAAATAATGAATGATAAGTAAATTAGAGTAAAAAGAGAGATTTTTTCTTTTTGTGAGTGTTACTAAGAGCGTTGAGAGTAAAAGCGAAGGAAAAAAAATAATTAAAAAAATTAATAATAAGAAACCGCTGAAATTCAAAGTATTGCATAGCATCAAACAAAACTCAAAAAAGATCTCAAATGAGTCACAAAGAAAGAGCTCAAAGTGCACTTGTCCGCTCAGCTTGTAAATTAAAGACATTAAATGAACAAAAAAGAGTTAAATTTGATGGTCTTATGATTTTTTTATATGTAGCTGAGATGTCCGTGAGATAAATGTTTAATGTCGCGACAAGATAGCAGATTTGGGGTATCGATGGGTATGAAGTTCCTGCTAACTACGTCGATCCAAATAGATAAGTAAAATATTTCAGCTAGCGATATTAAAAACATATTTTCATTAAATTCCCTCAAATATCGTTTTTCACTTAACAAATGAATTTGAAAATGATAAATAGATTAAAGATCGTGAGTTTGCTGACTTAAGAGAGAAGAACAAACTGCCTACGAAGAACAAAAACTATGTAACGAAGAGAGGTCATTTCTACAATGACTTAGAGAAGATGTTCAAGCATGTGCCTGGTCCAAATAAATACAATATCGATCATGTTTGGATCACTGAAAATGACAAAGAAAGAGGCAAAAAGAAACCACATGATACTAAGAAGTTATCATACATTGACTTAATCGTAGATGAAGCAAAGAAAAGACCTATTCCTGGTCCTGGCAAATACAATCTCACTAAAACTGAGGACCAAATCAAGAAAGAAGTAGCAGATATGAAAAACAAAAAAATTAAGTAAAATATTATCTCTGATTAAGAGAATTAATAGGGCTTTAAGCATAAAATATTAAACGAAAACTTGTGATATTTAAGATTTTTCATTTAATAATTTTTTAAAATAACCTTTGGTGTTTTTTTTTAATAACTCCCAAATCAGATAAGGAGAAAAGGTTGATTTCTTGTGTGAATACTAATTTGTTTCGTCGGTCATCCCTGGGCCTGGATAATATAATCCTAGAGTAAGATAATCGATGAATAGATTAGAATATGTTGATTTATCAGAATTCTGATTTTTTAAAAATTCTATTTTCAACACATAGACTATCCAACCAAAGCTGCAAGCCAATCGAACTAAACCTGATGATTGGATTAATAAACACAAATCTGAAGGAAAAAAGAAAAAATCAGCTCAGCCTGATATGGGAACATACAATCCAATTCCATACGATACCTTTGGAAAACTTGCAGAGTTGAATAAAAGTAGAGGTTCTCGACCAAAAAGTAATTATCTTGGAACAGCTGAAAGATTCCCTGGTAGTGGCAAAAAAGCTCGACCTTAAACTGCAGTTCCAGGACCAGGATAGTATCCGATGATTGCTAAATGGCCAGGTAGGATTTATTTAAATAATGTTGATTGTTCAAATCATGTGGAGGGGGGGGGGGTTTGATTATGTT